>Ga0228702_1000059_pt1 | contig 108152 bp, 105 predicted proteins | sample McNCre217_Aug_MG_2_FD_178018 | JGI IMG/M metagenome (GOLD analysis project Ga0228702, IMG submission 178018) | Freshwater microbial communities from McNutts Creek, Athens, Georgia, United States - 20-17_Aug_MG | ecosystem: Environmental > Aquatic > Freshwater > Creek | place: USA: Georgia... | reverse complement strand
ACAGGATAGACGGTCTGTTTCTCAGCTTCGGGCTGAAGGTGGATCTCGTAGACATGGCCATCCCATTCCTCACCAAAATTTTCGGCAGCCGCAACGACCGTCTGCTCAAGCAATACCGCAAAACGGTAGAGCGCATCAATGCCCTGGAAGCCGGTCTGGAAAGCTTGAGCGACGATGAGTTGCGCGCCAAGACCGAAAGCTTCAAGCAGCGCGTGGCCGCTGGCGAGACCTTGAACGCCTTGTTGCCTGAAGCCTTTGCCGTCGTGCGTGAAGGCTCCAAGCGCATCATGAAGATGCGCCACTTCGATGTGCAACTGGTGGGCGGCATTGCCCTGCACAACGGCAAGATTGCCGAAATGCGCACCGGTGAAGGCAAGACCCTCACATCGACCTTGCCCGCTTACCTGAACGCCTTGTCGGGCAAGGGCGTGCATGTGGTGACGGTGAACGATTACCTGGCCAACCGCGATGCCCAATGGATGGGCAAGTTGTTCAATTTCCTGGGCTTGTCGGTGGGCATCAACCTGCCGCAGATGGCGCGCGAGGAAAAGCAGGCCGCCTACAACGCCGACATCACCTACGGCACCAACAACGAATACGGCTTCGACTATCTGCGCGACAACATGGTTTACGAAGCGCAAGACCGTGTGCAGCGTGCGCTGAACTACGCCATCGTGGACGAGGTGGACTCGATCCTGATCGACGAAGCACGCACGCCCTTGATCATCAGTGGCCAGGCCGAAGACCACACCGCCACCTATGTGGCGATGAAACAGGTCATCCCGCTGCTGACACGGCAAGAGGGTGAAGCCGATCCCCGCACCGGCGAAGGCATCATCAACCCCGGTGACTTCACCGTGGATGAAAAATCCCACCAGGTGTTCCTGACCGAAGACGGCCACGAGAAAGCCGAGGCCGTGTTGGCCCAGCTGGGCCTGATCCCGGAAGGCGCCAGCCTTTACGACCCGGCCAACATCACCTTGATGCACCACCTGAACGCCGCTTTGCGCGCGCAGCACCTGTACCACCGCGACCAGCACTATGTGGTGCAAGACGGTGAAGTGGTCATCGTGGACGAGTTCACGGGCCGCCTGATGAGTGGTCGCCGCTGGAGCGATGGCCTGCACCAGGCCGTGGAAGCCAAGGAAGGCGTGCAGATCCAGGCCGAGAACCAGACCATGGCCTCGATCACCTTCCAGAACTACTTCCGCCTGTACAACAAGATCGGTGGCATGACCGGTACGGCCGACACCGAGGCCTACGAGTTCCAGGAAATCTACGGTCTGGAGACCGTGGTCATCCCGCCACACCGCAAGAGCCAGCGCGAAGACCAACTGGACCGCGTCTACAAGACCTCGCAAGAGCGCTACAGCGCCGCCATTGCCGACATCCGTGAATGCCACGAACGCGGCCAGCCGGTGTTGGTGGGCACCACCTCGATCGAGAACTCCGAGCTGATCTCGCAATTGCTCACGCAAGCGAAATTGCCGCACCAGGTGCTCAACGCCAAGCAGCACGCCCGCGAAGCTGACATCGTGGCGCAAGCGGGTCGTCCTGCCATGATCACGATCGCGACCAACATGGCCGGCCGCGGGACCGACATCGTGTTGGGTGGCAACATCGAAAAAGATGTGCAGGCCATTGAAGCCGACGAGGCTTTGTCCGAAACCGATCGCCAAGCCAAAGTGGCGGCCCTGCGCGAGCAATGGAAACAGACCCACGAACAGGTCAAAGCCAACGGCGGCTTGCGCATCATCGCCACCGAGCGTCATGAATCGCGCCGCATCGACAACCAGCTGCGTGGCCGCTCGGGCCGCCAGGGTGACCCCGGTTCATCGCGCTTTTACCTGAGCCTGGACGATCCTTTGATGCGCATTTTTGCGGGCGACCGCGTGCGTGCCATCATGGACCGCCTGAAGATGCCCGAAGGCGAAGCGATCGAAGCGGGCATGGTGACCCGCAGCATCGAAAGCGCGCAGCGCAAAGTCGAATCGCGCAACTTCGACATCCGCAAGCAATTGCTGGAGTACGACGATGTCTCCAATGACCAGCGCAAGGTGATTTACCAGCAGCGCAACGACATCCTCGACGCGCAAGACATGGAAAGCCAGATCGCGTCCTTGCGCGAAGGGTGCTTTACCGATCTGGTTCGCCAGTACGTGCCTGCTGAGACGGTGGAAGAGCAATGGGACTTGGCCGCGCTGGAAAAGGTGCTGGCCGATGAATGGCAACTGCCTTTGAACCTGCGCGAAAAAGTCCAGGCTTCCAATGCCATCACCGACGACGACATCCTCGAGACGGTGGTGGCTGCGGCCCATGCCCAGTTCCAGGTCAAACTCGACCAAGTGGGTGCCGTCAACTTCACGCCTTTTGAGCGCATGGTCTTGTTGCAAAGCATCGACACCCACTGGCGCGAGCACCTGAGCGCGCTGGACTATCTGCGCCAAGGTATCCACCTGCGTGGCTATGCGCAAAAGCAACCCAAGCAGGAATACAAGCGCGAAGCTTTCGAGTTGTTCGGTCAGTTGCTGGACTCGGTCAAAAACGAAGTCACCCGCACCCTGATGCTGGTGCGCATCGAATCTGAAGCGCAAATCGAGCAAGCTGCTCATGACATTGAAGAGCGTGCCGAACACATCGGCAACGTGACTTACAGTGCACCCGACGAATCTGGCGAGCCGCAGACTGTGGCAGCGGGACAAACCGCGCAACAGGATTGGGGCTTGGTTGGACGCAATGACCCTTGCCCCTGCGGCAGTGGCAAAAAATACAAGCAATGCCACGGCAAACTGGCCTGAGCAAGCTGCCATCCACTCAACGGGCTTCGGCCCGTTTTGTTTGTGGATTTTGAATTCATCTTTATTTTTGAAGGATCACCATGCCTGTGAATCTGCCTCAGATCGACCCCGCTCAGTTGCATGCCGTTGCTGGCGTGCGTTGGGGCATCACCGAAGCCGGTGTGCGCAAAGCCGATCGCAAAGACCTGAGCGTTATGTTGTTGGACGCCGGTGCCAGTGTGGCTGGCGTGTTCACCAGCAACCGCTATTGCGCTGCACCGGTGCAGGTGTGCCGTGAGCATCTGGCGCAAGGCAGTGCCGTGCGCGCCTTGGTCATCAACACCGGCAATGCCAATGCGGGCACGGGCGCGCCTGGCCTGGCCCATGCGCGTCAGACCTGCGATGCATTGGCCGTATTGCTGCAGTGCTCGCCTGCACAGATCCTGCCGTTTTCTACGGGCGTGATCATGGAGCCGCTGCCGGTCGAGCGCATCGTGGCTGCTTTGCCTGCGGCCCTGGCCAAGGCGCAAGCGGCCCATTGGGCCCAGGCCGCCGAAGGCATCATGACCACCGACACCCAGCCCAAGGCGGCCAGCGTGCAGGTGAGCATTGGCGGCAAGGCGGTCAACATCACCGGCATCAGCAAAGGCGCGGGCATGATCCGCCCCAATATGGCGACCATGCTCGGTTTTGTGGCCACCGATGCGAACATCGATCCGGCTTTGCTGCCCGCTTTGGTCAAGACCTTGGCCGATGGTTCGTTCAACCGCATCACCATCGATGGCGACACCTCGACCAACGACTCCTTCATGCTGATCGCCACCCACCAGGCTGGCCATGCGCAGATCACCTCGCTGGACAGCGCTGACGGTCAGGCCTTGTTCAAGGGCCTGATGCAGGTGGCGCGCCAGCTGGCGCACGCCATCGTGCGCGATGGCGAAGGTGCCACCAAGTTCATCACGGTGCAGGTCGAAGGCGGCCGCACCGCTGAAGAGTGCCGCCTGGTGGCCTACGCCATCGCGCATTCGCCCTTGGTTAAAACCGCTTTCTTTGCGAGCGATCCCAACCTGGGGCGCATCCTGGCGGCTGTGGGTTATGCGGGCATCACCGATCTGGACCAAGGCCTGATCGAGCTGCACCTGGACGATGTGCATGTGGTCTCGCAAGGCGGTCGCCGCGCTGAGTACCGTGAAGAAGACGGCCAGCGCGTCATGAAGGGCAGTGAGATCACCGTGCGCGTGGGCCTGGGCCGTGGCACGGCCACCGACACGGTCTGGACCTGTGATCTGAGCCACGACTACGTCACCATCAACGCGGACTACCGTTCATGAATTCACCTGCAAGCTCTGCATTGGATCAACTGCTGGCCAAAGTCAGCCAGCTGGTCGACCGCATCGAATCGGTCCTGCCTCAACCCCTGTCGGCACCTGACTGGTCGCAGGCGATTGCATGGCGTTACCGCAAGCGTTCTTCGGGCCATGGCGTGCTCGAGCCGGTGCGCCATGTGGCTGCCATGACGCTGGATGATCTGCAGGAAATCGACCAGCAAAAAGAAAAGCTGCAGCGCAACACCGAGCAGTTTGTCAATGGACGTCCGTCCAACAACGTTTTGCTGACCGGCGCACGCGGCACCGGCAAGTCCTCGCTGATCAAGGCCTGCCTGAACTCGTATGCCGCGCAAGGCCTGCGCCTGATCGAAGTGGACAAAGCCGATCTGACCGATTTGCCCGACATCATCGAAGTCGTTGCCTCGCGCCCTGAAAAATTCATCGTCTATTGCGATGACCTGAGCTTCGAAGACGGCGAGCCCGGCTACAAGGCGCTCAAATCCATCCTGGACGGCACCGTGGCCGCGGCCACCCCCAATGTGCTGATTTACGCGACCAGCAACCGCCGCCATTTGCTGCCCGAGTACATGAGCGAGAACCTCACGTACAAACACACCGAAGACGGTGAAGTGCACCCCGGTGAAGGCGTGGAAGAAAAGATCTCCTTGTCCGAGCGTTTCGGCTTGTGGATCAGCTTCTACCCTTTCTCGCAGGACGAGTACCTCACCATCGCGGGCCAATGGCTCAGCGCTTTGGGTGCCATGCCTGCGCAGATCGAAGCAGCCCGCGCCGATGCCTTGTTGTGGGCCTTGGAGCGCGGCTCGCGCAGTGGCCGTGTGGCCTACCAGTTCGCCCGTGATTTCATGGGCCGTCAGGCCACCGCATGAGCGGCCTGTTGGTGGCCGACGGCGAGCGTCAGCGCGAGGGCGGTGCCGAGCGCCCCGCGGTCGATGTGGCCGTGGGTGTGTTGATGCAAGCCGATGGCCAGTTTTTGTTGACCTCACGCCCCGAAGGCAAGGTCTACGCGGGTTATTGGGAGTTTCCGGGCGGCAAGCTCGAAGCCGGTGAAACGGTGGAAGAGGCTTTGCGCCGCGAACTGCAGGAAGAGCTCGGCATCGTGATAGGCCAAGCCCAGATCTGGAAAACCCAGATGGTGGACTACCCACACGCCTTGGTGCGCCTGCACTTTTGCAAAGTGTGGGACTGGCAGGGTGAGTTGCAGATGCGCGAAGCGCAATCCCACGCCTGGCAGCAATTGCCGGTGGACGTGGTGCCGGTGTTGCCGGGCACGATTCCGGTGTTGACCTGGCTGGCCGAAGAGCGCCAGTTCAGCGGCGCCACGCACCGCTGAAAAAATCAGTCCTTGGTCGCGTGCCTTTGCACACAGTCGATGTAGGCCGCACCATCGGGCATGCGGCCTGCGCGCTGGCTTTCATAGACCATGCGACCCAGGCATTCCATGGCCTGGTGGTGCGCGTCGTGCAAGGAGTTGAGTTTGTGCGTCAGCAGTTCCACCGCCTGTCGAATGCCCCGGGGTTGGTCGATGCTGCATTGCTCACTGATCGACAAGTGCATGGACAAGTGCAAAAAAGGGTTTTCTTTGTTCGGGTCGACCTTGAGCATGCTGGCCAGGGCTGCGTCCACGTCGGCCAGTTCGGCGTGGTATTCGGGGTGCTCGTCAATCCATTGGCTCACCAGCATTTCCATGGGTTCCAGCGGTGCCGCAGTTTTGGCCTTGGCGTACACGCCACAAAAAAATCGCCGCACATCGGCTTGTGAAGGTTGGATCAGCATGGGCTGGATTGTCCTTCATGTTGCCCTTTGTGGGCTGTTGGGTTGGGGTCGGAGGCTGGGGTTCAGAGGCGCTTCGCTTTGCCACATCACCCCAGCCCCCGACCCCAACCCAACAGCGTGGGCAAGGGACATATCCAGCCAACGATCGAGCAAGGGGCCTGTGCGGCGTTGTTCGGGCGATGTGGCAAAGCGAAGCGCCTCTGAGCCCGGGCAGCGCCGCACAGGCCCCTTGCGGATTCAAGCACTAGAATGACTGCAGCACATGCATCAAACATGCAATAAAATGCATGTAACCTTAATCCGGAGACTGAAAACATGAACCAAGCCTACATTTGCGACGCCATCCGCACCCCCTTCGGCCGTTACGGCGGGGCCCTCTCCAGCGTGCGCACCGACGACCTGGGCGCTGTGCCCCTGCGCGCCTTGATGGCCCGCAACCCCAACGTGGACTGGGCCGCTGTGACCGACGTCCTCTACGGCAACGCCAACCAGGCCGGTGAAGACAACCGCAACGTGGCCCACATGAGCAGCCTGCTGGCTGGCTTGCCCATCGACGTGCCAGGCGCCACCCTCAACCGCCTGTGTGGCTCGGGTCTGGACGCCGTGGGCACCGCGGCGCGTGCCATCAAGGCCGGTGAAGCCGGTCTGATGATCGCCGGTGGTGTGGAGAGCATGAGCCGCGCCCCGTTTGTCATGCCCAAGGCCGAAAGCGCCTTCAGCCGTGCCAACGCGGTGTACGACACCACCATTGGCTGGCGCTTTGTGAATAAGTTGATGAAAGCGCAATACGGTGTCGATTCGATGCCCGAAACCGCCGAAAACGTCGCCACCGACTTCAAGATCGAGCGCGAAGCGCAGGATTTGATGGCCTACAACAGCCAGCTGCGCGCCGTGGCCGCCATCAAGGCCGGACACCTGGCCCGCGAGATCGTGGGCGTGAGCATCCCACAGAAAAAGGGCGATGCTGTTCTGGTCGACACCGACGAACACCCGCGCGAAACCAGCCTCGAAGCGCTGGCCAAGCTAAAAGGCGTGGTGCGCCCTGACGGCACCGTGACCGCAGGCAACGCTTCGGGCGTGAACGATGGCGCATGCGCCTTGCTGTTGGCCGATGAGGCCACCGCAGCCAAAAACGGTTTGACCCCTAAAGCGCGCGTGGTGGGCATGGCCACTGCTGGCGTGGCCCCGCGCATCATGGGCATTGGCCCAGCACCTGCCACCCTCAAGGTGCTGGCGCAAACGGGTCTCACGCTGGACCAGATCGACGTGATCGAACTGAACGAAGCCTTTGCTGCACAAGGCCTGGCCGTGCTGCGCATGCTGGGTTTGAAGGATGACGACGCCCGTGTGAACGCCTGGGGCGGCGCGATTGCCTTGGGGCACCCGCTGGGGGCTTCGGGTGCGCGTTTGGCCACCACCGCCATCAACCGCTTGCATAGCACCGGTGGCCGCTACGCGCTGTGCACCATGTGCATTGGCGTGGGTCAGGGCATTGCGCTGATCCTCGAGCGCGTTTGACCGGCGTGGAGCAGGGTGAATGGCTGCAGGGTCACACTGACAGCCGCACCGCCCGAGTGTTGATCACTGCATCTCGATCTTGCGCTCCGCCACAATCTTGCTGAGCTGACGGATTTCACCTTCCACACGGCTGCGAAATTCCACCGGTGTACTGGCGCGGGGGCTGCCGCCCCAGTCAATCAGCCGCTGCTTGACGGCGGGTTGCTCCAGCACGACGCGCAGTTCGCGGTTGAGTTTTTCAACGATGGCCGGTGGCGTGCCTTTGGTGCCCGCAATGCCCAGCCAGGAATCGAACACCACGCCCGCAAAACTGTCAGCCACCGCAGGCACGCCGGGCAGGGCGTTCGGACCGCCCGGTCCGGTGGTGGCGAGCACGCGCACCCGCTTGTCCTTGAACAAAGGCGCGGTGGTGGTCATGGTGTCGATCATCACGTCCACCCGACCGGCCAGCAGTTCCATCATGGGCGCGGTCCCGCCCTTGAAAGGCACATGCGTGGCCACGCCGCCGCTCTCGGCCATCAGCCATTCGCCAAACAGGTGCATGGCGGTGCCCACACCCACAGAGGTGTAGGTGTAGCGGTTGGGCTCGCTTTTGACGCGGGCAATGAAGTCCTTGAACGAGGTGATGGGCGAGTCTGGCCGCACCGACAGCGTGAGCGGGTAGGTGGTGACGGTGGACACCCAGGCAAAGTCGTTCACCGGATCAAAGGGCAGGTTCTTCTTCATCGCGGCATTGCTCGAATGCCCGCTGGGCAGCAGCACCAGCGTGTAGCCGTCAGGCGTGGCCTTGGCCACGGCTTCGGCCGCAATGTTGCCGCCAGCGCCCGCACGGTTTTCCACCACCACGGGCTGGCCCAGGCGTTCACCCAGCGGTGTGGCAATGAGGCGCGCCACCATGTCGCTGCTTCCACCGGGCGCAAAGCCCACCAGCAACTTGATGGGGCGAGCGGGCCAGGCGTCTTGCGCGTGGGCCAGGCCAGCGCTCAGCACCAGGGCCGCGGCCAGGGTCTGGCTCAGACGGATCAACGGGCGTTTCATGGGCATCTCCGAAATATCCAAAGAGGGGTTCAGGTGACGCACACGACCTTGCACACCGCCACGGCGGTGGCCACTTCCTTGCCGTCTTGCAGCAGCGTGCCCATCACATGGCACACATCGCGGCCGCGGCGCAGCATGCGCGCTTCGCCCTGCAGCGTACCTACCTGCGCCGGGCGCAGGAAAGACACGTTCAGGTTGAGTGTGGCCACGCCTTGCCCGGCTGCCAGCGTGGCGTCCACCAGGCTGGCTGTGAGGTCGTCGAGCATGGCGCTCAGCATGCCGCCCTGCACGGTGCCGGCCGGGTTGCGAAAACCGGCCTGCGCTTCGTAGCTGGCGCTCAGCGTGCCGGCTTGGGCATCGACCGCGTCGATGCGACTGCCCAGCAGGGTGAGCACCGGCGGGCGTGGCGTTTCACCGCGCAGCATGCGGCTGAAGTAGCCGTTGGCGTCCGCCGTGGTGTGTGGGGCGCTCATGCCTTGTTCAGGCGTCGTCACGGATGCCGTTGCGCAGTGTGCCAATCGCGTCGACCACTATCTCGCACACATCGCCGGGCTTCATGAAAATCTGTGGGGTGCGCTTGTTGCCTACGCCACCGGGGGTGCCGGTCACGATCACGTCGCCGGGCGAGAGCGGGATGAAGGTGGAGATGTAGGCGATCTGGCGCGGGATGCTGTGGATCATCTTGTCGGTGGTGGTATCTTGCAGCACCTGGCCATTGAGCACGGTCTGCAGGCGCATGACCTGGCCGGGTGCGATCTCGTCGCTGGTCACCATCCAGGGGCCGAAGCCGCCGGTTTTGTAGAAGTTCTTGCCGGGCGTCCACTGCGAGGTGGCCACCTGCCAGTCGCGCACCGAGCCATCGTTGTAGCAGCTGTAGCCGGCGATGTGGTCCCAGGCGCTTTCTTCCTTGATGCGGCGGCCGCCCTTGCCAATCACGATGGCGATCTCGGCTTCGTAGTCCAGGCGGTGCGACTCGGGCGGGCGCACGATGTCCTGGCCGTGGGCCACTTGCGAGTCGCTCAGGCGCAGGAAGATCGTCGGGACTTCGGTCACTTCGCGGCCGGTCTCGCGCACATGCTCGCCGTAGTTCAGGCCGATGCAGAAGATCTGGCCGGGGTTGGGGATCACCGGTTGCAGCGTGAGCTGAGAGAACTTGAGCGTGGGCTTGTGCGCCTTGGCCGCTTCGGCTGCAGCGCCCAGCAGGTTTTTGGCGATCAGGGTTTTCAGGTCGGGAGCCTGCGTGCCCAGGATGGGCGTGAGGTCGAGCACATCGTCGCCATTCACGACGCCGTAAGAGGGCACGCCCTGGTTCAGAAAACTGATGAGTTTCATGGTGTGTCTTTCAGTAGAGAGAGGAAAAGCATCAGTGCAGCCGCGCGGAGATTTCGCGCGCGGCGCGCTGGATGAGGGGGGTGAGTTTGCTCGGGTCGATCACGGCCATGCGTTGCACCGTGGTCACGAGCGAGAGCGCGCCGATGACGGTGCCGTCGGCCTGCTGCAGCGGCACTGCGATCGCCGCGAGGTTGGCTTCGAGTTCGCCGTTGGAGAAATAAAAGCCGTTCTTGCGGATCTGGCCGTAGTAGCGCCGAAATCCGGGCCAGTCGGTGGGCAGGCCGGCGGCGGCCACCTCCTGGGTGTGTGCGTCCAGCAGCTTGTGCAGTTGCGGTGTGGGCAGGCCTGCCAGAATGACTTTGGGCGCACCGCCCTGGAACAGCGGGCGCGGGCGGCCGCGACCATAGCTCAGGTCGGCAGGCATGCTGCCGTGTTCGCGGTGGGTGTCGAGCAGCTGGTCGCCGTGCAGGCTGGAGACCACGCAGTCAAAACCGGTTTGCGCTACCAGTTCTTTCATGAAGGGGACGGCGCATTGCAGCACCGGATCCGCCTGGCGGATGAAGTGGTCGAGCACGACGATGCGTGGCCCCAGTGTGAACTGCGCGTCCGACCCACGCCGCAGCAGCCCCGCATCGCTCAAGGTCTTGAGGTAGCGGTAGCTGGTGGGCAACGACACGCCCAGCGTCTCACTGATGTCTTCGGCACTCCAGTGCAGGCGCTGGTCGGAAAACAGGTCGAGCACGCTGAGCATGCGCGCCAGGCTGGAGTCGGCTTTGTCGGTCATGGGCAATTCAAAAACATCAGTGGGCCAAGGCTACCGCAGCGGGCAGCAAGGCGCTGATGCCATCAAGCTCAGCGGCGGTTTGCGCCACGCCCGCGATGTAGCGGTCCGGGCGCAGCAGCACGGCGCGCACGCCCTGTTGCGTGAGCCAGGCCTGCACTTCGGGGTCGTGTGCAGGCAGCACCACCACACCTTGCGTTTGCCAGTTGCTGCGGGTGTCCTCGCTCACGGTGTTCAGCACGGCTTCGTCACCGATCACGGCAAAGTTCAGGCCCAGTGCGGCATCCAGCAGGCGACCATCGGCCAGCAGGGGCTGGGGGAAGACCTGCGCCACCGGAGCGCTGTCGCCCTGCCACACCCCCGGGCCCAGGCGCGGCGCCGGGAACTGGAAGATCTCGGGCTGACCGGCTTTGAACTTCGCATCGCGTTCGCGCGCCGCCTGCAGATCGGTGGTCTGGATGATGTCGCCGAGCTTGACCGCCAGGTCGATGAAAGCGTGCACATGCGGTGCACGTTCGCTGGCATAGGTGTCGAGCAGGGTGTCTTCGGCACGCTCGCGCAGCACGGCGTCGAGCTTCCAGGCCAGATTGGCCGCATCGCGGATGGCGGCGCACATGCCTTGCCCCAGAAAGGGGGGCGTCTGGTGCGCAGCGTCACCCGCCAGCAGCAGGCGGCCTTTGCGCCAGGTCTCCGCGATCACCGAATGGAAGGTGTAGATCACGGCGCGTTCGATGTCGGCCTGCTCGGGCGTGACCCATTTGCTGACCATCTGCCACAGTGTCTCGGGCTGCACCAGCTGCTCGGGGTCGTCGCCGGGCATGAGCATGATTTCCCAGCGGCGGCGGTTGCCCGTCACGTTGCAATACGTCATGGGACGCGCCGGGTCGCAGTGCTGCACCGTGTGGTCGGGCAGGCCGGGCACATCGGCCTTTAAGCGCACGTCAAACACCAGCCAGGGCTGGTGCAGGCCGAGGTCCACCATGGTCGTGCCAATGGCTTTGCGTACCATCGAGCGCGCGCCGTCGCAGCCCACCACGTAGCGGGCTTGCACGGCATACGCCTGGCCGCTTTGCAGGTCTTTCACCTGCAGTGTGGCGTGTTCGCTGCCGTCCTCGATGGATGTGACTTCATGGCGGGTGCGCACTTGCACTTGCGGGTAGCGGCGCAGACCCTCACGCAGCACGACTTCAAGCTCGGGCTGGTGGAAGTAATGGTTGTTGGCGCAGCCGTGCGGGCCCCGTTCGCTGGTGCCTGCGCGGATCAGCAGGGTTTCGCCCGCCGCGTTGTTGAAGTACATGCCTTTGAGGCCGGGGCGCGAGATGACCTCGACTTCGTGGCGCAGGCCGGCGGTCTCGAACACGCGCATGACTTCGCCGTCAAAGTGGATGGCGCGCGGCAGCGGGTAAATCTCGGCCTCGCGTTCGAGCACCAGCACAGACAGGTCGTACTGGCCCAGCAGGTTGGCCAGCGTGGCACCGGCCGGGCCGTAGCCGATGAGGGCCACATCGAACACGGCGCCGCTCATGCCTTGTACCCCATGAGCTGCTCCATCTCGGACATCCACTGGGCGCGGCTGCGGAATTTGGGTCGGCTGCGCGCCAGCGCTTCGGCTGCGGCCATCACGGCCTCGTCGCTTTGGTCCAGGTCGATCGGTTCGCGCAGCGGCTGCTCGCAGTACCAGGGCATGTCCATGAAGACCTCCAGGCGGTTGCCTTCGGGGTCGCGGAAGTAGATCGACACCGCATTGCCATGCGTGGCCGTGACCATGTCCGTCACATCCGGCTCGGCATTGGCGCGGTTGCGCACTTCGCGCAGTGTGGCCAGATCGGGTACACGCAGCGAAATCTGGTTGATCACGCTGAAGGCCAGGTCTGCCGGGCGACCGGTGGCCAGCACGATCTGGTGGTGCTCGGACGGGTCTCGGCTGAAGAAGGCCAGTTCCACTGTCCCCAGCAGACCACGGTCGGTCTGAAAGAAGCACATCACGTCACGGTAGAAGCGCGACATGCGCGCGATGTCGCGCACATAAAAGCCCATGTGGCTGAACACCAAAGCGTTGCGTTGACTGAGAGGAGCAGACATCCCATGCCTCTAAATATGAAAATGGGGTCGATTATATGGAATTAAAAGCATAAATTATCTAGTGGTTTATCATATTATGAGAAATTATGGATTTATTCAGAATCCGGCCAGACCCCCAGGGTCTTGACCCTCATTCACATCAGGAGACACCCGCATGCACCGCCCCACCCGCCGCGTGGGCCTGGCCGCTCTGGCCTTGGCCCTCTTCAGCGCACTGCCCGCCATGGCGCAGGATTACCCCAGCAAACCCATCAAGATCATTGCCCCCTTCCCGGCGGGCACGGGGCCGGACGCCAACACCCGGGAGATCGCCGCCGAGCTGGCCAAGGCGCTGGGCCAGTCGGTGGTGGTTGAAAACCGCCCGGGTGCGTCCACCATGATCGGCATGGAAGCGGGTGCCAAGGCCACGCCCGATGGCTACACCCTGGTGATGGGTTCGACCACCTCGATGTCGGTGGTGCCCTACACCTACGGCGTCAAGGTACCCTACAAGGTCGAGCGCGACTATGTGCCCATCAGCATCGTGGGCCTGCTCAACACCGCGCTGACCGCGCACCCCAGCGTGCCCGAGAAGAATGCCAAGGAACTGATCGAGCGCCTCAAGAAGCAACCGGGTTCGGTTACGGCCGCCACCTCGGGCATTGGCAGTTACTCGCATCTGGCGGGTGAATGGTTTGCTTCCAATGCAGGCGTGAAAATCGACTTTGTGCCTTACAACACCACCAGCCCCTACGCCGATCTGGTGTCCGGACAAGTCAATGTGATCTTTGACGCGCTGCCTGCTGCGATTGGCAATGTGCGCGCCGGCAAGCTCAAGATTCTGGCGCTGACGGGCAAGACGCGTCACCCCAACTTCCCGGATGTGCCGACCTTTGCCGAAGCCGGTTTGCCCGACTATGCGCCCACGGCCTGGATTGGCCTGTTTGCACCCGCCGGTACACCGGCGCCCATCGTGGCCAAGCTGGTCGATGCGATGCAGAAAGCCGCTGCACAGAACCCCGAGCTGATCGCCCGCTGGCGCGCTTTTGGTGGTGACCTCAAGGCCCAGACTTCGGCCGAATTCACCGCCTTCCTCAAGCAGGACGATGCGCTGTGGGGTCCCGCCATCCGCAAAGCGGGTGTGAAGCTGGACTGAGCATGAGCAGTACACCACTTGTGTTGGCGCTCGAAGAGCGCCGCCGTCAAGCCTTGCTGGCGGGCGACTTGCCCGCTTTGCAGGGGCTACTGGCCGATGACCTGGTTTATGTGCATTCCACCGGCGCCTGTGACCGCAAGGACAGCTACCTGGCCAAGCTCTCGGGCGGCAGCCTGAAGTACCTGGAGCTGAATTTCAGCGAACTGCAGGTTCAGTTGTTGCCGCAGGCGGCCGTGGTTCATGGCCGCATGGCGGCGGTCATCACCAAGGACGGTGAGCGCAAAAACGTGTCCAGCCTGTTCATGACCGTGTGGGGCTGCGATGCCGATGGTGTCTGGCGTTTGCACGCCCACCAGGGCACACCTGTGCCTGTGGTCGGATGATGTGGCTCGGCGTGTCTGAATAGGGCGTGCAGTGTGCCGGTTGACCGTATTCAAGCCGTCGGCCACCAGCCCCTTCGGGGGCTTTTTTGTGCCTGCTCGAATTCTTCGGCGCTGACATCGATCTCCATGCGCAGCAGCGCCGCGCCCATGGCTTTGCCCAGGTTGTCCAGGCGCAGGTTGCGGGCGCCGCCGCCTTGCAGCGCGCCATGCAAGACGAATTTCATGGCCAGGATGTGGGGCAGTGGCCAGGCATCCACCTGACCGGGCAGCCAGGGTGCGAAATGCGCTTGCACTTTGGCGGCGGTGACTTCGCGCTCCAGCAGCCGAAAGCCCGCTTCGTTCCAGGCAAACAGGCCGAAGTCGACCCAGTCGGCTTTGTCGCCACTGCGGGCGTGGGCCAGTTGCACCAGTCGAATGCGTTGTGTGGTGTTCATACTTGTACCTCCAGCATGTCGATATGCGCTTTGACCCGCTGGCGATCGATCAGCGTGGGCCAGATGCCCAGCAACTCGCTGGTGTTGTTCAAGCCCTGGAATCCACAGGTGTAGGCCGGGCCGCTCAAAGCCATCCACGGAAAGAGCCGACCAAACCCATCGGCAGCCGCTTTGCTGGGCGTGCGCAGGACCATGCGCACCCAGATTTCGTGGCGCTCATTCAGCTCGGCTGCCGATGGCAAGGGGGCCAGTGCGCCGTGGGCCGAGTTGAGGCCGGGATATTCCACAAACAATTCATCGAAAGGGATTTTTTTCTCCTTCAACTGTTCGCGGATGATGCGTTCGGCCGTTTGCACTTTGTCCCAGGCATCGGGCCATGAAAAGCCCCAGCTGATGTCGGCCTTGAAACCATCCTTGAAGCCTGCCACCACCTTGAGTTGGTCGGTGGGCGCGCGACCTTGTGCGCCGGTCAAACGCACACGGTGGTGGCCTTCGTCATGCAACTGGATGGCGCCCATGTCGAGCACCACATCGGGCGAAAAATACGCATGCGGGTTGTGCACCTCGTACAGCAATTGCTGGCGCACGGTGTCAAAGTTCACCAAGCCGCCCGTGTCGGGTGCTTTGGTGATGATGGCGGTGCCATCTGCATGAACCTCGGCGATCGGGTAGCCGATGTGGCCCAGATCCGGAATGCTTTGCCAGTGACCCTGGTCCCCGAAATTGCCACCGCTGCCCTGGCCCGAACACTCCAGCAAATGCCCCACAGTCAAGCCTTGGGCCAGGCGGTTGAAGTCTTCAGGCGATTGGGCATCCGAGAGCTTCCAGCCCAGGCCGTGCACCAAGGGACCCAAAAACAAAGCCGCATCGGCCACACGACCGGTGATCACGATGTCAGCGCCTTGCGACAGCGCATCCACAATGGGTTGCGCGCCGAGGTAGGCATTGCCAAACACCAGGCGCTCGCGCACTGTGCCCACGTCGCTGCCGTTCATCAGGTGGTCAAAACGTGTCTGCGCGTCTTGCAGCAGATCGAGCACATCGTCGCCCGACACCACGGCAATGCGCGGGTGCCAGCCTTTGCCCGCCAGCGCGGTGCGCACCGCTTGCGCTGCGCCCATGGGGTTCAGGCCACCGGCGTTGCACACAAACTTCACGCCGCGTGTTTGCATCAGAGGCCACAGGCGCATGAGCATGGGCACCACATCGCGGGCATAGCCCAGTGTCGGGTCGCGTTGCCGGTCTTTTTGCAAGATGGCCAAGGTGAGTTCGGCCAGGTGGTCGCTGGCGATGTACTGCACATCGCCACGCTCAATGCTGGCGGCCACGGGTTCCCAGTTGTCGCCATAAAAACCAAGGCCTGCGCCGATGCGAATGGATTGCTTCATGAACCCATCTTGCTGCCTCGCACGTGACTGTGGATGGGGGACAACCCCTAGGGGCAGTCTCTTGAAAGACATACACAATCGCACGACCGTTCGCAAATGGCGGTGCGCGTATCTTCAGTCAGCTGTGGCTGCAGGTGCGACGAGACAAGTACAACAAGGAGACAAGCGTGCAAGTGCTGCAACTGCTCATCAGCGGTGTGGCCCAGGGCTGTATCTATGGACTCATTGCCCTGGGTTTTGTGCTGATCTACAAGGCCACCGAAACGGTGAGTTTTGCCCAGGGCGACTTGATGATGGTCGGCGCCTTCGCGGGACTGGCTGCCATGAGCGGGCTGGGCTTTTCGTTCTGGGTGGCGGTGCCTGCCGCCATTCTGGCCATGGGGGTGTTCGGTGTGCTGCTCGAACGCCTGGTCATCCGCCCCATCCTGGGTCAACCCGCTTTCTCCATCGTCATGCTGACCATCGGTGTGGGCTATGTGCTGCGTGGCCTGATCACCATGATCCCCGATGTGGGCACCGACACCCACACCATGCCCGTGCCCTATGCCGGTCAGGTCTTGCAAATGGGGGGGCTGGTGGTGGCGGCCGAGCAGCTGGTGGTGATCGCGTTCACCACGGTGCTGTGCCTGGGCCTGTTTGCCATGTTCAAGTACAGCAAGCTGGGCATCGCCATGCAGGCGTCTTCACAAAACCAGCTGGCGGCTTATTACATGGGCATCCCGGTGCAAAGCCTCAACGGCCTGGTCTGGGGCCTGGCCGCAGGCGTGGCGGCGGTGGCCGGTTTGCTGCTGGCCCCAATCACTTTTGTGCACGCCAACATGGGCTTCATTGGCCTCAAGGCTTTTCCGGCTGCGGTGGTCGGCGGCTTTGGCAGTTTGCCGGGGGCCATTGTGGGCGGTCTGGTCATTGGCATCGTGGAGTCGCTGTCGGGCTTTTATCTGCCTGAAGGCTTCAAGGACATCGCGCCCTACATCGTGGTCTTGCTCATGCTGGTGCTCAAACCCAACGGCTTGTTTGGCGAAAAACTGCGCAAGAAAGTCTGAGGCCTTCGCATGCGATTCATTTTCAAAACCCAATACAACCAGGACATCACGCTGGCCAAGCACGGTGGCCATGTCTTCTGGTACAGCCTGCTGGCGCTGTTTCTGGTGGCCGCGCCTTGGGTGTTGGCCGAATACTGGCTGGCGCAATTGACCTTTGTGCTGATCTACGCGGTGGTGGGCCTGGGCCTGATGCTGCTGGCGGGCTTTACCGGCTTGTTCTCCATGGGTCATGCGGCCTTTTTGGGGGTGGGGGCCTACACCGAAGCCGTCATGGTCAATGCCGGTGTGCCTTTCCCGTTGGCGCTGGTGTGTGCCGGGCTGTTCTCGGCCATGGCGGGTGTGGTGGTGGGTTTGCCTGCGCTGCGCGTCAAAGGCATTTACCTGGGCATGGCCACGCTGTCGTTTGGCTTCATTGTGGAGGAAGGCATTGCCCGCTGGGAGCACATGACCGGCGGCAACGCGGGCCTGAGCGTCAACCCCCCGGCCATGTTGGGTTGGACGCTGGACAGCACCGAGTCGTTTTATTTCCTGTGCCTGGTGGTGGCGGTGGGGGCCACGTTGGCCATCCTCAACTTGCTGCGCTCGTCCACCGGGCGTGCCTTTGTGGCCATCCGCGATTCAGAGATTTCGGCGCAGAGCATGGGCATCCACCTGGCCCGCTACAAGACCTTGTCGTTTGCCTTGTCGGCCGCGCTGGCGGGCATTGGTGGCGCTTTGTACGCGCACAAAATCCAGTTCCTGTCGCCTGACCAGTTCAACATCATCCAGTCGATTGACTTGCTGTTGATGGTGGTCATTGGCGGTTTGGGTTCGGTGCATGGGGCTTTCCTTGGCGCCATCTTTTTGATCGTCATGCCGCAGCTCATCGCCATGGGCAAAGACTTTTTGCCAGCCGCCATTGGCGGGGCCACCGGCTTGCAGGGCACGGTCTACGGCATGGTGCTGATCGCCTTTGTGCTGTTTGAACCGCTGGGTCTGTATGGCCGCTGGCTCAAGGTGCGCACCTGGTTCCAGCTCTTCCCCTTCTACCGCCGGGGCATGTTCAAGCGTCAGAAATCCTTCCAGAAGTCGGACCGCCTCAAATGAACGACGACATCCTTTTATCTGCCCAGAACCTGAGCGTCCGCTTTGGCGGCGTGCTGGCTGTGAACAACGTCAGCTTCGACGTCAAGCGCGGCGAAGTGTTCACCCTGATCGGCCCCAACGGTGCGGGCAAGACCACGGTCTTCAACCTGATCAGCCGCATCTACACACCCACCACCGGCACGATCGACTACGCCGGGCCAGAGGGCACGCTGCGCCTGACCGACCAGCCACCGCACAACATTGCCGGTCTGGGCATTGCCCGCACTTTTCAGAACATCGAGCTGTTCGAGCACGCTACCGTCTTGCAAAACCTCTTGATCGGTCGCCACACGCACCGCAAAACCGGACTGTGGAGCGAGATGTTTTTCAGCAGCAAAACCCGCGCTGCCGAAATCGAAGCGCGTGAAAAGGTGGAAGAGGTGATTGATTTCCTCGACCTGCAGCACCACCGCGACTCGATGGTGGCGGGCCTGCCTTATGGTGTGCGCAAAGTGGTGGAGCTAGCCCGTGCCCTGTGCACCGAGCCCAAATTACTCTTGCTGGACGAGCCTTCTTCGGGGCTGAACGTGGAAGAGACCGAGGACATGGCGTTCTGGATTTCCGACATCCAGCACGAGCTGGGCATTTCGGTCCTGATGGTCGAGCACGACATGGGCCTGGTGTCCAAAGTGTCTGACCGCGTGCTGGCCATGAGCCAGGGCCAGGAGCTGGCCACCGGCACGCCCAGCCAGGTGCAAAGCGATCCCGGTGTCATCGAGGCTTATCTGGGCACGGTGGACGATGTGTCCAGCCTGCGCCGCGAAAACCACAAAGCGGAGGCTGCATGAACGAGGTCGTGAACGAGGACATCGTCCTCAAGCTGCTCAACGTGGAAAGCGCCTACGGCCCGATCAAGGCCATCCGGGGTGTGAGCTTGCAGGTCAAAAAAGGCGAGATCGCCACGGTGCTGGGCTCCAACGGCGCGGGCAAAACCACCATCCTCAAAACCATCAGCGGCATCATCGATCCGCGCAAGGGTTCGGTGGAATTCAAAGGCCAGAACATCACCGCCATGGACCCGGCCTTGATCGTGCAGCGTGGCCTGATGCATGTGCCTGAAGGGCGCGAAGTCTTCCCGCTGCTGTCGATCCGCGACAACCTGCTCATGGGGGCCTTCACCCGCAACGACCGCGATGGCGTGGCGCGCGACATGGAGGCGGTGTTCAATTACTTCCCGATCCTGCGCGAACGCGCCGCACAGGACGCTGGCTTGCTCTCGGGTGGGCAGCAGCAAATGCTGGCCATCAGCCGGGCCCTCATGGCTAACCCTGACCTGATCTTGCTCGACGAACCCAGCCTGGGCCTGAGTCCGAAGTTGACCAAGGAGATTTTCGAGATCGTTGTGCGCATCAACCGCGAGCGCGGCACCACCATCTTGCTGGTGGAGCAAAACGCCAACATGGCGCTCAATGCCTCGGATTACGGCTATGTGCTGGAAAACGGCCGCATCGTGATGGAAGACACTTGTGCCCGCCTGCGTGAAAAGGACGACATCAAGGAGTTCTATCTGGGCATGAAGGAAGAGGGCGTGCGCGCCGACCGCCGCTGGAAAAAGAAGAAAACCTGGAGATAAGAAATGAGCCAGCTCTGGGACACCTCGGGCATTCAGCCCCAAAAAGACATCGTGATGGCGGGCGAGACCATCCCCGCGATTTTCTGGAATGCAGTGGCCGCACGCGGCCCCAACGTGTGGATGCGCCAGAAAGACCTGGGCATCTGGCGCAGCTGGACCTGGAACGAAACGGCCCAGGCCGTGCGCGAGATCGGGCATGGCCTGATGTCGCTGGGCTTTGAGGCGCGTCACACCGCCTCCATCCTGTCGAACACCAACATCGAATGGGTTTTGTGCGACCTGGCCGTGTTGAGTGCCGGGGGCGTGGCCAACGGCATTTACCCCACCGATGCGGCCGATCAGGTGCATTACCTGAGTGAAGATTCGCGCACCTCTTTTTTGTTTGTTGAAGCCGACGAACAACTGGACAAAGCCTTGGCGGTGCGTGACAAGTTGCCGCTGCTCAAAAAGATCGTGGTGTTCGACATAGACGGTCTGCGCGAGTTCAAGGACCCGCAGGTGATCAGTCTGGACGACTTGCGTGCCATGGGCCGCGAGCATCTGGCGGCGCACCCCGACATGCTGACGCAACGCACAGCGGCGTGCCAAGCCGAAGATCTGGCCATACTGGTCTACACCTCGGGCACCACCGGCAAACCCAAGGGGGCGATGCACAGTCACCGGGGCCTGGTCTACAGCGTGCGCGGCTACAACACCCTGATTGCCCGCGACGAGACCGACGAATGCATGTGCTTTTTGCCGCTGTGCCACATCGCAGAACGCATGGGCGGCGAGTATTTTTCGCTCTACACCGGAGCCAAACTCAACTTTGTCGAGAACCCCGAAACCGTGCCTGAAAACGTGCGCGAGATCGCACCCACGGTGTTCACCGGTGTGCCGCGCGTGTGGGAGAAGTTTTACTCCGGCGTGATGATCGCGCTCAAGGAAGCGGGCAGTTTTCAGCAAGCCGTGTACGCCTGGGCCATCGGCGTGGGCCAGCAGGTGGCCGACTTGGTGCTGCAGCGCAAGCCCGTGCCCGCGCACCTGAAGTTGCGCTTTCATGTGGCCCGCTGGTTGGCGCTCAACAATGTGCGCAAGATGATCGGCATCCACCGCGCGCGTTTTCTGGTGACGGGTGCGGCGCCCATATCGCCTGATCTGGTGCGCTGGTATCTGGCGCTGGGTGTGCCCATGCTGGAGGTGTGGGGCATGACCGAAACCTGCGGCGCCGCCACGGGCGTGCCTGCAGACCACATCAAGCCTGGCTCGATTGGTCCGGCGGCTGACTTCAACGAAGTGCGGCTCGACCCGGTGACCAGCGAAATTCTGGTGCGTGGGCCCAATGTGTTCATGGGTTATCTGAACATGCCCGAAAAAACCGCCGAGACCATCGATGCCGATGGCTGGTTGCACACGGGCGATGTGGGCGTGGTGGATGGGGAAGGGTTTTTCCGCATCACCGATCGCATGAAAGACATCATCATCACGGCAGGGGGCAAGAACATCACCCCGAGCGAGCTGGAAAACGAACTGAAATTCTCGCCCTACATCACCGATGCGGTGGTGATTGGCGACAAACGGGCCTACCTCACGGTGATCATCATGATCGATCAGGAAAACGTGGAGAAATACGCACAGGACAACGATGTGCCGTTTTCCAACTACGCCAGCCTGACCCGCGCCGCCGAGGTGCAGGCCCTGATTCAAGGCGAGATGGAGCGGGTCAACAAGAAGTTTGCCCGCGTGGAGCAGATCAAAAAATTCTGGTTGCTCGACACCCAGCTGACCGCTGAAGACGAAGAGCTGACCCCGACCATGAAGCTCAAACGCAAACTGGTTCAACAAAAGTACGCGCCGCAAATTGAAGCGATGTACCGCTGACCGATTCACCTTTCACTACAAACAGGAGACAAGCCCCATGAAAATCAAACTCAGTCTGATCGCTGCGGCGATGGCGCTGACGGCCGGTGTGGCCACAGCCCAGACACAAGGCGTGAGCAAAAACGAACTCGTGCTGGGGTCCATTCAGGATTTGTCCGGCCCGCTGGCGGGCTTTGGCAAACAAGTGCGCCTGGGCATGATGCTGCGTGCCGAAGAAGCCAATGAACAAGGCGGTGTCGGTGGTCGCAAGATCAAGCTCCTGGTGGAAGACTCGGGTTATGACCCACGCCGTGCGGTGCTGGCGGCCCAAAAGCTGGTCAACCAGGACAAGATCTTTGCCATGATCGCCCACATCGGCACGGCCCAGAACATGGCCGCCATGCCGGTGCAGTTCCAGAAGAACGTGGTCAACTTCTTCCCGGTGACTGCGGCGCGTGAAATGTACGAGCCCTTCCACAAGCTCAAGTATTCTTTTGCCGCCACCTACTTTGACCAGATGCGTCAAGCAGTGCCTGCACTCGTCAAGGAAAAAGGCGCCAAGCAGATTTGCACCATGTACCAGGATGATGAATTCGGTCTCGAAGTGTTCCGGGGTGCCGAAGCAGGCCTGAAAGATGCGGGCCTGCAGTTTGCCGAAGTCACCACCTACAAGCGTGGCGCGACCGACTTCGCGTCGCAGATGCAAAAGCTCGCTTCGGCCAAGTGCGACTTTGTGGTCATGGGCACCATCATCCGCGAAACCATTGGCGGCATCGCCACGGCGCGTCGTTTGGGTTTCAACCCCACTTTCATTGGCTCCAGTGCCGCCTACACCGACCTGATCCACAAGCTGGGTGGCCCTGCCATGAACGGCCTGTATGCCACCATGACGGTGCAGCACCCTTACCTGGACGAGTCCGCGCAGAACATCCGCTTCTGGGCCAACAAGTACAAGACCATGTTCAACGAAGACCCCACCGTGTTCTCGGTGTATGGCTACAACGCGCTGGATTCTTATTTGCGTGCGGCTGAAAAAGCCGGTGCCAATTTGACGACCGAGACCTTCATCAAGGCCATGGACACCATGAAGTTCCCGCCCGACATGTTCGGCAGCCCAGAAATGACCTTCAGTGCCACCAAGCGTCTGGGCAGCAACATCTCGCGCATGTCGCAAATTCAGGACGGTCGCTGGAAAGTGGTCTCCGACTATCCGAAAGCCAAGTGATCCACGCAGCCTCGGCTGCATGAAAAAACCGCCAGTGCCCGCAAGGGCCTGGCGGTTTTTTCATGAAGATCAAATGCCCAGCTGCTTGGCCGCCAGTTCTTTCATGATTTCTTCGGCGCCACCACCGATCATCATCACTTTGACTTCGCGGTAAATGCGCTCGCTCACGGTGCCGCGCATGAAGCCCATGCCGCCCAGCATCTGCACGGCGGCATCGGCGCAAAACTGCATGGTTTGCGTGGCGTGGTTTTTGAGCAGACACACCTGGGCCACCCACTCGGCACCGGTCTGGCCTGCATCGGCTTGCTGCGTGACCGCATCCACCCAGGCTTGGGTGGACGAGATGCGCATTTGCATGTCCATCAGTTTGTGGCGGATCACCTGCCGCTCGATCAGCGCTGTGCCAAATGTCTGGCGCTGGCGGCTCCAGGCCAGGGCTTCGTCAAAACAAGCTTGCGCAAAACCCAGCGCCATGGCCGACATGGCCAAGCGTTCGCCATTGAAGTTGCCCATGATCATCTTGAAGCCCGTGCCTTCGTCGCCCAGCCGGTAGCGCTGAGGCACGCGCACGCCGTCAAAGCGCAGCTGCGCGGTGTCCGAGCTGTGCCAGCCCATTTTGTGCAGGCGTGTGCGCGAGATGCCGGGCGTGTCACCCGGCACCACGACCATGGAGATGCCGCTGGCCCCTTTGCTGGCCGCATCGGTGCGCACGGCCAGGGTGATCCAGTCGGCGCGCAGGCCTGAAGTGATGAAGACTTTTTCGCCGTCGATCACGTAGTCCGCGCCGTCGGCGCGCGCGGTGGTGCGCAGGCTGGCCACGTCCGAGCCGCCACCGGGCTCGGTGATGGCCAGCGCCGCGATGCGCTCGCCGCGCAACACAGGCGGCACCACTTCGGCCTGCAGCTCGGCGCTGCCGTGCGCCATGACCGGGGGCAGGCCGATGTTGAGCGAGAACAGGCTGGCCATCACGCCGCCGCTGCCGCCATGGCGCGCCAGCGTTTGCGACAGGGCATTGCGTGCACGCCAGGGCGCGGGCGTGCCACCCAGGTGTTCCGGATAGCCCAAGCCCAGCAGGCCCAGCTGCGCGGCCTGGGTGTAAAGCGATCGGTCAAACTGACCGGCTTCTTCCCACACGGGCACATGCGGCGCGATGGCTTGCCGGGCAAAGCGCTCCACGGTGGTTTGCAGGTTTTGCAGATCTTCGGCTGTGAAAGTGCAGGTGGGGTCAGGGGTGTTCATGCGGCATCCTTCCATTGCACCAGCACCTGGCCGGGGCCCACTTGTTGGCCCACGCTGACCGAGATGTTTTGCACCACCGCATCGCGTGGGGCGCTCAAGGTGTGTTCAAGCTTCATCGATTCGATCACCAGCACGGCATCGCCTTGTTTGACCGCATCGCCTTCTTGTACGTGCAGCGCGATCAGTTTGCCGTTGAAGGGCGCGCGCAAAGACTGCGCGGCTTGCGCGCTCGCCCCTGTGCTGGGTGCGCTGTGGCTTTGGTCGCTCAGCCACAGCTCAAAGCAGGCGGGGCCTTGCAGCTGCACATGCCATCGCGTGGTGCTGGCGGTGTCTGCGCATGGCACGGCGCTGGCTTGCCAGTGGCTGCCGTTCAAGCCGATGTGCACCCACTTGCCACGGTGATTCACGTGGGCCTGCTGTGTGGCTTCGCCGGTTTGAATGCGCACTTGGCCCTGCCCCAGTTCCTGCAGGCTGAGCGAGAAAATGTCAGCGCCCAGCCCCATGCGCACAGGCCGCGTGAACGGGCTGGGCATCGCGGCGGCGGGCGCTTGGCTGGCATAGAGCACGGCCAGTGCGGCCACGGTGCGTGCGTCGCCGTGGGCTTGCAGGCTTTGGCGCACCGCATCAGCTTGTTCGGCCAGAAAGGGGATCAAGGCCTCCCCCGAGCGGAACACCGGGTGCTGCAAGCACGCGGCCAGAAAGGCTCGGTTGGTGGGCAAGCCCAGCACGGTGGTTTGGTTCAAGCCCGTGTGCAGGCGGTCGATGGCCTCCAGGCGCGTGGGCGCGTGGGCCATCAGCTTGCCCAGCATCGCGTCGTAGTGCGGCGTGACCACCGCGCCCGCGTGCAGCGCGTGGTCAAAGCGCAAGCCCTCAGGCGCTGCAAAGGCCTGCACGGTGCCGGTCTGCGGTGTGAAGTGTTCGTCTTCGGCGCACAAGCGCACCTCGATGGCATGGCCTTGCAGATGCACATCGGCTTGTGCCAGTGGCAGCGGCTCGCCGCGTGCGATGCGCAGCTGCCACTCCACCAAGTCGAGCCCCGTGAGCAGCTCGGTCACCGGGTGTTCCACCTGCAGGCGGGTGTTCATCTCCATCAGATAAAAGGGCTTGTTGTCTTGCGCCTCGTCCAGCAAAAACTCCACCGTGCCCGCGCCCACATAGCCCGCCGATTGCGCGAGCGCGATGGCCGCTTGACCGAGTTGCTCGCGCAGCGCAGGGTTCACGGCGGGGCTGGGCGATTCTTCAATGATTTTTTGGTGTCGGCGTTGCACCGAGCAATCGCGCTCACCCAGGTGGATGCAGTGGCCGTGCGTGTCGGCCATGATCTGCACCTCAATATGACGGGGGCGCAGCAAGGCGCGTTCCATCAGCAAGTCGCCGTTGCCAAAACCGGCCAGTGCTTCGGAGCGTGCGCTGTGCAGCGCGGGCAGCAGCTGGGCCATGTCGGTCACCAGGCGCATGCCGCGCCCGCCGCCACCGGCCACGGCTTTGACCATGAGCGGCAGGCCCAGTTGCTGCGCCTGGGCGGTGAAGGTGGCATCGCTTTGGTCTGCTCCAAAGTAGCCCGGCAGGCAGGGCACGCCGTGCGCCATGGCCAGTGCTTTGGCAGCCGATTTGCTGCCCAGGGCGCGGATGGCCTCGGGGCTGGGGCCGACCCAGGTCAGGCCCGCGTCGATCACCGCTTGGGCAAATTCGGCGTTCTCGCTCAAAAAGCCATAGCCTGGGTGTACCGCATCGGCACCGCTGTCACGTGCCGCTTGCAGCAGCTTGTCGATGCGCAAATACGATTCAAACGAAAGTGTGCCGCCCAAAGCGACAGCGGTGTCGGCCTCCTGCGCATGCAGGGCGTGGCGGTCGGCGTCTGAAAAGACCGCCACCGTCTGGATGCCCATGCGCCGGGCGGTGCGGATCACGCGGCGGGCGATCTCGCCTCGGTTGGCAATCAGCAGGCGGTTGACTGAAAACGTTGGGGTCATGGTTGTGTCTCTTGGCTCCGGGTCCAGGGCGCTGGCTGTTTGCGTGCAAACGCAGCCAAGCCTTGAGCGGCCTCGGCGCTGCGCAGGCTGTGTGCAAAAGCTTGTGCTGCGGCATCGCGCAAATCGGGCAGAGGGCCGCGCAAGCTGCGCAGCAGCTGTTTGGTGCTGGCCACCGCGCCGGGGGCGGCGCGCAAGAGGCTCTGCAAAGTGGCTTGCCAGGCTTCGTCGCTGTCCTGTTCGATCACTTCATTGACCAGACCCACTTGCATGGCTTGGGCAGCGTTGTAACTCAGGCCTTGCAGCAGGCATTGGCGGGCCGCGCTCTCGCCCAGGCGCTGCCACACAAACGGTGCAATCTGCGCTGGCGGCAGGCCCAACGTGACTTCGGGCGTGCCCAGCACCGAGCGCGCTGTGGCCACCACATGGTCGGCGCAGCACACCAGGCCAAAGCCGCCACCCATGGCCGCGCCATCGATGCGGCACACCAGCAGCTGGGGCAGGGCGGACAGGGCGTGCAGCAGGTCCCCAAAACTTCGGTTCATGGCCAGCAGCGGGTCGGTTTGTCCGGCCTGCAAGGGCTGGCCAATCAGGCTGGAAAAGCCACCCAGGCTGCCCCCCGCGCAAAAAGCACCGCCAGCACCGGTCAGCACCACGATGCGCAGTGTGGTGTCGACCGCAGCCCTTGCGCAGGCTTGCAGCAAGCCGTCCACCAACGCATCGCTCAAGGCGTTGCGCGAGGCCGGGTCGTTCAGGGTCCAGGTCTCGACTGCACCTTGGCGCTCGATCAGCAGCTGTGTCGTGCTCATTTTTGGGGCCGCTTGGCAATGCCCATCATCTTGGCCAGGATGCCCAACATCACCTCGTCGGCGCCGCCGCCAATGGACGCCAGACGGCCATCGCGGTACATGCGCGAGACCTTGTTCTCCCAGGTGAAGCCCATGCCGCCCCAAAACTGCAGGCAGGTGTCGGGCACCGTGCGGTTCAGGCGACCTGCTTTGAGCTTGGCCATGGTGGCCCATTCGGTCACGTCTTCGCCTGCGATGTAATGTTCGCAGGCCAGGTAGGTCAGGGCGCGCAGGCTTTCCACCTCGGCCTTGAGTTCGGCCAGCTTGAACTGCACCCATTGCTGGTCGGCCAGTGTGCTGCCAAACAGCTTGCGGTCTTGCGCCCACTCCACCGTCCACTGGATGCAGTTGGTCAGCGACTGCAGTGTGCTGGCCGCGCACCACAGGCGCTCTTCCTGAAACTGCTGCATCTGGTAGATGAAGCCCTGGCCCTCGGCCCCAATGCGGTAGCGCTGGGGCACCCGCACTTCGTCAAAATAAATCAGGCCGGTGTCGCTGCTGTTCATGCCGATTTTCTTGATCTTCTTGCCCACTTCGATGCCTGGCCGCAGCTTGCCGTTTTCGCGCATGGGCACCATGACCAGACTTTTATTCTTGTGAATCGGACCCTCGCCCGTGTTGACCAGCATGCACATCCAGTCGGCCTGCAGGCTGTTGGTGATCCACATTTTCTGGCCGCTGATCACGTAGTCGTCGCCGTCTTTGCGGGCCACGGTCTTGATGCCCGCCACATCGCTGCCCGCGCCGGGTTCGCTCACACCAATGCAGCCCACCATGTCACCCGCAATGGCCGGGGCCAGAAACTGGGCCCGCAATTCATCGCTGCCAAAACGCGCCAGCGCGGGTGTGGCCATGTCGGTCTGCACGCCAATGGCCATGGGGATGCCGCCGCAGTCAATGTTGCCCAGCGCCTCGGCCATGGCCATGCTGTAGGAGTAGTCCAGGCCCGCACCGCCAAAGGCTTCGGGCTTGGTCAGACCCAGAAGACCCAAGTTGCCCATCTTCTTGAAGACCTCGTGCGCCGGGAAAATTTCGGCCGCTTCCCATTCGTCCACATGGGGGTTGATTTCGGATTCGATGAAACGCTTGAGCGTGTTCTGGATCTCGCGGTGCTCGTGGGTGTATTGCATGGCAGGTCTCCGTGGGTTGTTTCACATGCGGGCCACGCCAAACGTTGTGGCGCGGGGCTGGCGGGTTGCGGCCTCAAGACAGGTGTCCAGGCAAAAGCCCAGCACGCTGCGGGTCTCGCGTGGGTCGATCACGCCATCGTCCAGCACCAGGCCGCTGGTGTAGAAGGCATCGGCCTGGGCTTCGAACAGGGCCACGATGCGGTCGAACTGGGCTTGCATTTTTTCGGGATCGGGCGCGATGCCTTTGCGGGCCATGCCGGCTTCGGCCACGATCTGCATGGTGCGGGCCGCTTGTTCGCCACCCATCACCGCCGTTTTGGCACCGGGCCAGCTGAACAAAAAGCGCGGTGCATAGCCGCGCCCGCACATGCCGTAGTTGCCCGCGCCAAACGAGGCACCGCACTGGATGGTGATCTGCGGTACGGTGGCGCTGGTCACAGCCTGGATCATCTTGGAGCCGTGCTTGATCATGCCGCCTTGCTCGCTGTCCTTGCCCACCATGTAGCCCGTGGTGTTTTGCAAATACACAATCGGGTGGCCCAGCTGGCACATCCACTGGATGAAGTGCGTGGCCTTGTTGGCCCCGGCCACGTCAATCGGGCCGTTGTTGCTGATGATGCCCACCGCATGGCCGCCGATGCGCGCTTGTGCGCACACCGTGGCCGCACCGAACAGCGGTTTGAATTCCAGAAAATCCGAATCGTCCACCAGCCGCAAAATCACTTCGCGCATGTCCACCGGTTCGCGGTGGTGCGCGGGCATCAGGCCCAGCAGTTCTTCGGCGTCAAAACGCGGCGGCTTGGCTGGTGGTTGTGCGTGGCGTGCAGGCCAGTCCCAGCGCGCCACCACATCGCGTGCTGTGCCCAGCGCGTGGCGGTCGTCTTCGCACAGGTATTCGCCCAGGCCCGACACGCTGGTGTGCATCTCGGCCCCGCCCAGTTCTTCTTCGGTGGCCACTTCGCCGGTGGCGGCTTTCAGCAATGGCGGCCCGGCCAGAAAAGCCCGTGAGCGGCCACGCACCATGATCACGGTGTCAGAAAGCCCCGGCATGTAGGCCCCGCCTGCGGTGCCCGAGCCGTGCTGCACCGTGAGCACCGGCAGGCCTGCCGCCGACAGGCGCGCCAGGTTGCGAAACAGGCTGCCGCCCAGCACAAAGCCTTCGACCTTGTACTGCATCAGGTTGGCCCCGGCGCTTTCGACCAGGTGCACAAACGGCAGTTTGTTTTCAAGGGCCAGCTCTTGCACGCGGAGGATTTTTTCCAAGCCCCGCGCCTGAATCGCGCCAGCCTCGATGCCCGAGTCACTGGCCACCACCATGCAGCGCACACCTTCGATGAAGCCGATGCCCGCGATCATTCCGCCGCCAGGCACTGACTTGGCCGGGTCGGGCGTGTCCTGCATGAAGCCCGCCAAGGCACACAGGGGCAAGAACGGTGCACCAGGGTCTAACAGCAAGGCCACACGTTCACGCGGCAGCAGCTGGCCGCGTTTGTCGAACACGGGTTTGGACTGCGCCGAGGTTTGCGCGGCCCGCTCTTGCAAGGCTTGCCATTGCGTCAGGCGGGCGAGTGCGGCCTCGCGGCGTTGCTGCGCCACGGGGCTGTGGGCGTTCCAGGTGGATTCAAAAGTCATTGGAAAACCTTGGGGGTCACGGCACGGTGAAAGCCGTCAAAGGGTTTGACCGCATCGCGTGTTTGCACATCGGGCTTGGCCACCGCTTGTTGCCAGCCCATGCGCATTTGGGGCCTGGCCCCGTCCACGCGCAGCACGCTGCCACTGATGAAGCTGGCGGCGGGTGAGAGCAAAAACACAATCGCCGCTGAGGTTTCGGCCTCGGTGCCAAAGCGGCCTTGCGGCACGGTTTGGCGCATGGCGCGCAGCATGTCTCCCGCCTCGGGTGGGTAGTGGTCCATGCCGCTGCTGGCGATGTAGCCGGGGGCCACGGCGTTGACGCGCACACCGCTGGTCGCCCACTCCAATGCAGCGGTTTCGGTGAAGCTGACCATGCCCGCCCGCGCTGCGCCGCTGTGGCCCATGCCGGGCATGGAGCCCCACATGTCTGCCACGATGTTGACCACCGCACCGCCATGCGCTTGCATGGACTGGTTGAAGCATTCACGCGCCACCAAAAAGCCACCGGTGAGGTTGGTGTCGATGACCGCCTGCCAGCCCTTGGCGCTGGTGCTGGCCAGCGGTGAGATGTATTGCCCGCCCGCGTTGTTGACCAGGCCGTGGATGCGACCGTGCTGCTGCACCACCTGCGCGACCAGGGCTTTCACGTCGTCTTCGCGCCGGATGTCGGTGCTGTGCCAGCTGGCCTGGCCGCCGTCGCCGGTGATTTCTTGCGCGGTGGCGGTCAGCTTGTCGGTATTGCGGCCCACCAGCACCACATGCGCGCCCAGGCTGGCCAGCTCGTGCGCGGTGCAGCGGCCAATGCCCGAGCCGCCGCCGGTGACCATGATCACCTGCCCTTGGAGCAGGCCGGGGGTGAAGACCGATCGGTAATGCGCTGACAGGGCGTGTGTGCTCATGGGGTGTCTCTTAAAAACAGTTGCAAGGCGGTGTCGGTCAGTTCGTCCAGCGAGGCGCGCGTGGCCTTGCTGTTTTTGCGCGCAGGCTCGTACCACTGCACCGACCAGTTGAGGGCACCAAAAATCATCAGCCGCGCCAGACCCACCGGAGCCTGCAACTGGCCCTTGTCGTGCAAGGCCTGCAGCACCGGTATCCAGGCGGCTTCGTAGCTGTCTTTGAGTTGGGTGATGGTCTTGCGCTGCGTTGGCGCCAGCGAACGCCATTCGTAGAGCATCACCGGGATGAAGTCGCTGTCCGGGCCCAGCAGCACATCAAAGTGGTGACGGATCAGACTGCGCAAGCTTTCCCTGTCGGTGGGTTTGCTGGCAGGCACGGCCAGCGCTTGCTGCCGCGCAATGGCCTGCTTCATGCCTTCGACCATCACGGCCAGCAAAAGGTCTTGCTTGTTGCCAAAGTGGTAGAAGGGCGAGCCCGGCTGCATGCCCACTTTGGTCGCGATCTCGCGGGTGCTGGTGGCGTCATAGCCCTTGAGCTTGAACAGCTGCGCCGCCGCCGAAATGAGCGCCTGACGGCGGTTGCCGTCGTCGCGCTCGTCCTCGGTCTTCTTGGGGCGGCCGCGTGCCCGCTTGGGTTCAGCCAATGCGGTCATGCGCGATCAGCGTCCGGCCAGACCCATGCTGCGTGAGATCACTTCTTTCATGATCTCGTTGGTGCCGCCGTAGATGCGTTGCACGCGGGCGTCGGCATAGGCGCGGGTGATGGGGTATTCCCACATGAAGCCGTAGCCGCCGTGCAGTTGCACGCATTCGTCCATCACCTTGCATTGCAGGTCCGAGCACCAGTACTTGGCCATGCTGGCCGTCGCGGTGTCGAGCTTGTTGTCCACGATCAGTTCGCAGCATTTGTCCACAAACACGCGGGCCACCTGCACCTCGGTCTGCAGCTCGGCCAGGGTGTAGCGGGTGTTCTGGTAATTGGCGACCGATTGGCCAAACACCTTGCGGTCTGTCACGTACTGCACTGTCCAGTCGATGGCCGCTTGCGCTGCGGCAATGCCGCCAATGGCAATTTGCAGGCGTTCCCAAGGCAGCTGCTCCATCAGGCAGATGAAGCCTTTGCCGCGCATGGCTTCGCCGCCCAGCAGTTGGTCGGCGCTGACTTTGACGTTGTCAAAAAACAGCTCGGAGGTGTCTTGTGCCTTGAGGCCCAACTTTTTCAAGCGCTTGCCTTTTTCAAAACCCGGCATGCCGCGCTCGATCAAAAACAGGCTGGTGCCCTTGGCCCCCGCAGCCGGGTCGGTCTTGGCCACCACGATCACCAGATCAGCGTGCCAGCCGTTGGTGATGAAGGTCTTGCTGCCGTTGATGAGGTAGGTGCCGTCCGCTTGCAGCAACGCAGTCGTCTTCACGCCCTGCAAGTCCGAGCCTGCTGCCGGTTCGCTCATGGCAATGGCGCCCACCATCTCGCCGCTGGCCAGTTTGGGCAGGTACTTTTTCTTTTGCGCCTCGGTGCCGTAATGCAGGATGTAAGGCGCCACGATTTCGCTGTGCAGGCCATAGCCAATGCCGCTGAAACCGGCGCCCGATAGTTCTTCCATCTGCACCACCGAATACAGCTTGTCGGCATCCGAGCCGCCATAGGCCTCGGGCAAGGTCATGCACAAAAAGCCGTTCTCACCGGCCTTGTCCCACACGGCGCGGTCCACATAGCCTTGCTCTTCCCAGGCTTCGTGGTAGGGGGCGATTTCCTTGTCCATGAAGCGGCGAAAGCTGTCGCGGAAGGCTTCGTGGTCGGCGTTGAAAAGCGTGCGTTCGATCATGGTGTCACCTGTAAGACTGGAGGGTTGATTTATGCAAAGCGTTTGCTTGGTAAAAGTCTATACTGTTTCAAATTCCCCGCAACACAGGGCAAACCCCCTGATGACCCCCAGGAGACAGCATGAGCGAAGCATTTGTTTATGACGCCATACGCACCCCGCGTGGCAAAGGCAAAAAAGACGGCAGCCTGCACGAGGTCAAGCCCATCAGCCTGCTCAGCGGCGTGCTGCGTGAACTGCAAAGCCGCAACCAGCTGGACACCGCTGCGGTGGACGACGTGGTCATGGGCGTGGTCTCGCCCATTGGTGAGCAAGGCTCGGTCATCCCCAAAGTGGCCGCTTTGGCTGCGGGTTGGGACTGGCGCTGCTCGGGCGTGCAGCTCAACCGCTTTTGCGCTTCGGGCCTGGAAGCGGTCAACACCGCCGCCATGAAAGTGCGTAGCGGCTGGGAAGACCTGGTCGTGGCTGGTGGCCTGGAGAGCATGAGCCGCGTGCCCATTGGCTCGGACGGCGGCGCTTGGGCACAAGACCCCGAAACCAACAGCGCCACGCTGTTTGTGCCGCAAGGCATTGGGGCCGATTTGATTGCGACCATGAGTGGCTTCACTCGCCACGATGTCGATGCCTTTGCGGTCGAGTCGCAAAAGCGGGCCACGGCGGCGCGTGCAGCGGGTTACTTCGACGGCTCGGTCGTGCCGGTCAAAGACAAGTTGGGCCAGGTCATCCTGGCGCAAGACGAATTCATCAAGCCTGGCACCACGGTGGAAACGCTGGGCGGCCTCAAAGCCTCGTTTGAGCAACTCGGGGCTATGGGCTTTGACGCTGTGGCTTTGCAGCGCTACCCGCAGGTCGAGCGCATCCACCATGTGCACCACGCGGGCAATTCGTCAGGCATCGTGGACGGCGCTGCTGCCGTGTTGATCGGCTCGGAAGCCGCAGGCCAAACCCACGGCCTCACGCCACGCGCCCGCATCGTGTCGGTGGCCTTGTCCGGGGCCGACCCGACCATCATGCTCACGGGCCCTATGCCCGCAGCCCGCAAGGCCTTGGCCAAGGCGGGCTTGACGATTGACCAGATTGATTTGTTCGAGATCAACGAAGCCTTTGCGGCTGTGCCCATGAAGTTCATGCAAGAGCTGCATGTGCCGCACGAGAAGGTGAACGTGAACGGCGGCGCGATTGCCATGGGCCACCCGTTGGGCGCCACGGGCGCGATGATTTTGGGCATCCTGATTGACGAGCTGCACCGACGCAAGCTGCGTTACGGCATGGCCACTTTGTGTGTGGGCGGCGGCATGGGCATCGCCACCATTGTTGAACGCGTTTGATCGGGAAAGTGCACCATGAGCAACATCATTTTGAAAACACTGCGCTACGAACTGGCGGACGGCATCGCCACCATCATCTTTGACGAGCAAGGCTCGCCGGTCAACACCATGTGCCTGCAATGGCAGGCCGATCTGGCCCAAGCGGCTGAGCAAGTCCTCAAAGACAAAGCCCAGATCAAGGGCGTCGTCTTGGCCTCGGCCAAGTCCACCTTTTTTGCGGGCGCTGACCTCAAAGGCGTGATGCGTTCGCAAGCCTCGGACGGCCCGCGTGTCTTTGCCGAGATCGAAGGCATCAAGAAAAGCTTTCGCACCATCGAGACCCTGGGCGTGCCCGTGGTCAGCTGCCTCAACGGCACGGCGCTGGGCGGCGGCTGGGAGGTGGCGCTGATCGGCCACTACCGCATCGCCACGGCCAACCCCAAAACGCAGTTTGGCTTGCCTGAAATCACGCTGGGTTTGATTCCGGGTGGCGGCGGCATCACCAAGATGACTCGCCAACTGGGCCTGCTGGCCGCGCAGCCTTACGTGTTGGAAAGCAAATTGTTTGGCCCCGAAGAAGCGCAAAAGCTGGGCTTGGTGCACGAGATCGTGGCCAGCGATGAGCAGCTGCGCCCACGCGCCTTGGCGCACATTGCCGCCAGCCAAGGCCAGCCCGAAGCCGCCCAGCACCTGTGGGACCGCAAGGACTACAAAATGCCCGGCGGCACGCCCAGCAACCCCAAGATCGCGGGCATGTTGAGCGTGGCCCCGGCCGTGCTCAAGCAAAAAACGCGGGGCCTCTACCCCGCCCCCGAAGCGGCGCTGGCCGCCATGGTCGAAGGCGCGATGGTGGACTTTGACACCGCCATGCGCATCGAAAGCCGCTACCTCGCAGGTCTCATGACCAGCCAGGTGGCGCGCAACATGATCAACACCTTCTTCTTCAACATGAACAGCATCAAGGGCGGTCAAAGCCGCCCCAAGGCTGCGCCGCGCTACAAGCCACAAAAAGTGGGCATCTTGGGCGCAGGCATGATGGGCTCGGGCATTGCGTATTCCCAAGCCAGCCGAGGCATCGCCACGGTGCTCAAAGACGTGAGCGTGGAAGCTGCTGAGAAAGGCAAGGCCTACAGCCAAAAGCTCACCCAAAAGCGCGTGGACAAAGGCCGTATGGCCGCAGACAAACAAGCGGCTTTGTTGTCACTCATCCAGCCCACGGCCAGCGCCGCAGACCTGAAAGGCTGCGACCTGATCATCGAAGCCGTGTTTGAAAACCGCGAACTCAAAGCCAAGGTCACGCAAGAGGCAGAGCCGATGTTGGCCGAGGGTGGTTTCTTCGCCAGCAACACCTCCACCTTGCCCATCAGCGGCCTGGCCACGGCCAGCGCCAAACCTGAAAAATTTGTTGGCATCCACTTCTTCAGCCCGGTGGACAAGATGAAGCTGGTGGAGATCATTCGCGGCGCACAAACCGACGACGAAACCATCGCCCGTGCGTATGACTACGTGCAGGCGCTCGGCAAGCTGCCGATCGTGGTGAACGACTCGCGGGGCTTTTACACCAGCCGCACCTTTGGCACCTTTGTGATGGAAGGCGCGGCCATGTTGGGCGAGGGCATCCCCGCCCCCGTGATCGAAAACCTGGCCATGCAAGTGGGCATGCCCGTGGGCCCGTTGGCCGTGCTGGACGAAACCGCGCTGTCGCTGTCGGTGCATGTGCTGGACCAAACCCGCGAAGACTTTGCCAAAGAAGGCAAGACCTATCAGGCCACCCCCGGCGAGATGCTGGTTGAGCGCATGGTCAAAGAACTCCAACGCCCCGGCCGCGCTGCAGGCGGTGGTTTTTACGACTACCCCGCTGGCCAGAAAAAAGTGCTCTGGCCCGAACTGAAAACCCGCTTTGAAAAATCAGACGCGAGCTACAGCCTGCAAGACATCAAAGACCGCCTGCTGTACCGCCAAGCCGTGGAAACTGCACGCTGCCTGCAAGAAGGTGTGCTGACCTCGGTGCACGACGGCAACATCGGCTCGATCTTCGGCATCGGCTTTCCGGCCTGGACGGGCGGGGCGCTGCAGTTCGTCTATGGGCAAGGGGTGGATGCGTTTGCCAAGCGGTGTGCCGAATTGGCTGCTTCATATGGTCAAGGCTTTGCATTGACGGCGGACGTGATTGCGAGCTTGAAGCAGCATCAGCCGGTGTATTGATTCACAGGCCCGTGAGGGCTTGCAAAATAAAACGCAGCGCTTGGGTGACCAGGTGGCTGCGTTTTTTGATGGGGGCGGTGAAGGCGGTTGAGGCTGCTTTGGGCTAAGAGAGTCAGCCTTTCAAGAGTTAGGTGCTCTGTCGTGTTTAGGCTGATCTGAGTCACTCGCGGTAAGCGGTCTTCATAGCTGCGGCGATCACCACCGGTCATTCAAGAGGGACTGGCCCCTATGACCGCTGTTCTCCAGATCTCGGGCAATCGAAATGCCGCGCATTCGGTCCGCGCTTGAGCGAACATGAACGACCGGTCTGGCGCTGGCTGTACTGATACTCCCGACCCAATGTTGGCATAGCGGTCCTCGAAGCCATCGTCTGAGAGCCGATATAGGCTGATCTTCACAATTACGGCCGCAACTACCTATTGCGGGTAGTCCAACTTTCGACGCGTTCGCCATCTATCGACCAGTTGCTGTTAAAGAACTTTTGCACTGCAATTTTGTAATATTCGAGGCTTGGTCTGTCGTGGGAGTTGAGAGAAAATCGGCTTCCAAACCTACAGCGGAAGTTCAGTAGGAGCTGTGACAGCTTTCCCTCTGCTAGGTCAAGACCTACAAACTTGCGGTTGCGTCATCGTCTGTCCTTGTTTGAGCGCCTTCTGCAATCGCAGCAAGCTTTTCGTTAAACTTTTTGCGCGCTACATCTGTGAAGTTCTTTGTGACTTCGTTCGCACTGCTTTGTGCCATCATCAGGTCACCTTGCACGGCGGCGAGATAGGCACGCTGCATCCCTAGCGTCTTAGTCGACAAGTTTGCCCCATTGTCCCCAAGCGCATTGAGGCGATGCAGCGCGTCCAGCATGGCGGTCTCGTTGCGGAAGCTCCTGCCGATGTCGAACTTTGCCAGAGCTGGATAAATGACGCGAGGGAACGCCGCTATGGCATCATCGATCAGGTCAAGGGCTCGCTCGTCATGTGCGCACCGCGCGGAAATGAGGGCTCGCCCGATCATTGCCATCTGGCGGGAACGCTCGCTGCCCACGACTTCCAATTCAGTGCAGAGTATTTCAAGCTGAGCGAGATGTCGTTCGGGATTACTCCCCAGCACCAGTGCTCGAAAATACGCTTGAATGTGGAACTGGTTCGTCCGATTCTCCTCATAATTCCTTCGAGCCAGATCTCTTGCCTCATCGTACTGCTCCATTTGCAGAAGAACTTCAACCAACTCACGTTTAGCCCTGACGCCCACGAATGCCCCCGTGACCACTCTAGTGAGTTGCTCGACGGCATCACGCTGGCGACCAACAAGGCGATAGTAGTAGCCTAGGATGAAGTGGTGCTCATCTCCTTGAATCCGCTGAGCCTCGGCAAGTACGCGAGGATCCCCGTCGTCATCGCCAGTGGTGCCCGCCAAGCCTTCGTTGATCAGCTCGTCATAGAAAGACTGAAACGCCGGGTGCTCCACGATGGACAGCACATCGAGCAAGCTGCCGGGTTCTTGGCTGGCCTCGATCAGTTCGCGGTTTTCGCGTTTGATGTCGTTGTATTCGGCGTCGCGCCACATCAGCCGCAGGCCGCGCCCGATGGTTTGCTCCAGCAGAATCTGCGCTTGGCTGGAGCGCAGCGGCACGATGACGCAGATGTTGTTCACGTCAAAGCCTTCGCGCAGCATCAGCACGCTGACGATCACACGCGGGGTGGCGTGATGGTCCACGCTGAACAGGCGCTCGCGCACAGGTGCCCAGTCCTTTTCGCCCAGCTCGGCTTTTTTGCCCGAATCGATGGTCATCACCTCGTCTTCGTTCAGGCCTTCCTGGTCGCGCAGGAACTCGGCCACCAGCGGTGACACGGTGGTGTCTTCGCAAACCACCAGCATCTTGGGGTGGCGGTTCGGGTCAATCGCGGAAAAATCCTTTTCCAGCTTGCGAAGCTTGGCCAGGCCTGCCCGCAGCATCACGCGCTGGCCTTCGCTCAGAGCCGGGTTACTTCTGCCTGTGGGATATGCCATACATCATCAGCATTTTTTTCTGTGTAACTGTCGTAGATTACGCGGCCAAATTCATCTCTGGCAGTGTCAAGTTTTTTAGTCTCTGGATTCCAGACGCGACGATTGATTTTTCTTGAACCATCAAGTTGAATCTTCACGCCATTCCATGTGGCGACTTTTCCTTTTCTGTATGCATAAATCGAATCATGGTTTTTGGGCAAACCGTTGATATTGCCTTGGAGTTTGTCCGGGTAGTGCCAAATGATTTCGTTAAAGAATCCATCTTTCCCAAACACCTCATCCATCACCAGCTTCACGTAATGCCCCACATGCCAATCCAGATGCACATAGATGGACCCGGTGTCGGCCAACAGTTCACGCATCAGGATTAGCCTTGGCGTGATCATGGCCAGGTATGAGGCGGTGCCGTCGCTCCAGGTGTCTGAATAAGCAAACTGCTCGATGACCGTGGGCTTTTGCTCGATCTCCACTCCGGGCAGCGTGACCTTGGTGCGGTAATCGGCCTTGGAGTCAAAAGGCGGGTCGATGTAGATCAAGTCCACCTTGCCGCGCAGGCTGGGCGTGTTTTCGTCGCCCGCCAACAAGGCGGCCATGGCCAGCAGGTTGTCGCCATAAATCAGACGATTGGCCCAAGGCGCTTCGGGCGCAGCGCCCAGCGTGGCTTGTGGGCTGTCGATCAGGCTGGTTTGTCCCGGTGCAAACACTTCGCGCTGGCTGGCCCGGTTTTGCTGGGCGATCCAGTCTTGCGCCTTGGTGTCGCGTGCAGGCAGCACGACTTCTCGGGTTTGCAGCCCCACACGATGACGGCTCTCGATGCCTTCTAGGATTTTTTCAGCTTGCTTGCGGCCATTGGCCACGATGTCGGGGAGTTGTTCGAGCAGGGACTTGGGCATGTTGTCGGCACAGGCACCACATCCTTGAATGCCTGTTCAATCGAAAGTTGAATAGAAAATTCAACCAATAGTACAACACAAAGTTAAATGGATATGGAACAGAAATTTAGTGTTCCTGCATGGATCAAAAGCTGGAATTTTCAGAGCGCTTGCAGGCCGCCATGCGGTCCGCCGGACTGGAGCCGCGCCCGGCGGTGTTGTTGAATTTGTTTAACACCAACTATTGGGGCCGCTCTGTGACGTTTCAGGCGGTGTCCCGCTGGCTCAAAGGCGAATCCATCCCGGCGCAGGACAAATTGCTGGTGTTGGCTTCTGCACTCAATGTGGAGCCAGAGGTTCTTCGGTTTGGCAATGCTGTGCGCGAGTCCATCCAGCAACGGAAAAAACGCTGGGACGATGGTGTGACCTATCTGGAGCGCGAAACCTTCGATGCCTTTCTCCAGCTTCCCGCCGCGCAGCGCAAGATCATTCGCGAAGTGATCCTGACTTTTGCCAAGGCCAACGGGGTGCAAGATGCACCCGCCAAGAAAAAGTAAGGCTTGCTTTAGACCGATCAGTTAGGTGTGCACACTCTGGTATCGGTCATCCGGGATGTCTTAGTCACCCAAGGGTTGGTGCTTGCATGCGCATGGCTTTTTGCATCGCCTCCCCCAATGCGTGGAAATGTTCCGCGCCATCGGGCGTCAAGACCAGGTACTTGGTTCGGTGGTCACCGCCATGGTGCTCTGTTTCCAGCAATTGCAGCTTGCGCAGGTGCGTGATTCTTTTGTGCAGTGTCGACGGTGAAGCCAGGTGCTTCAGTCCTATGGCTTCTTGAATCGTCAAGGGGTGCTTGTTGTTGCTGTTCAAGAAAATTTCCTGAAGCAAAACCGTTTCCAAGGGGCTCAGCGTCACGCCGTGAGGCAGGGTACTCGCTGACTGAGCCAGCTGAAGGAACTGGCCATACAAGTTGGATGCAGTGCTGAAATTCATGGATCAAGGCCTCCTGCTTCAAGTGCGTTCGGCCAACAGATCGGCCACGCTCACATTCAGGTAATTGGCCAGCTTCAGCAGCGTTTCCAGGCTGGGGTTGGTTTTGGCCCTTTCGATTTTGCTCATCATGGTCCGGTCAATACCGGCCTCCCAGGCGCAGCGCTCTTGAGAGACGGGCTTGGCGGGTGGCGCGGTTTTCAGGGCGCGGTAATGCCTCACATTGACCGCGAGGTCTTCGCGGAGGCTTTGGGTGGTTTTGCTTCGAACAACTGACATGGTGCAAGTGTTCTTTTTAGTAGGCTTAAAAGCTACAGTCCATCTACCCACGGATATAAAGGCCACGGCATTTGATCTGTATCTTTTGATTCACCGGCTCAAAAGCTTCAATTTTTTAGGGTCAGTGAACACCGCTTCTGTTTCGATGTTGGCGGCACCGCTTGGGTGCAAAAAATCAAGACTTCACCGCTTTAACGCGCACCCCGGCCACCACGCCGACCACCAGCAGCGCAATGCCCGTGAAGGTCAGTGGTTCAGGCCATTGCCCACGCAGCCAGAAGGCATAGGCCAATGCGGCCAGGGTTTCGAACACGATCAGTTGTCCGGCCAGCGCTGTGGGCAGCCGTTGGCTGGCGGCGTTCCAGCACAGCGTGCCCAGCCATGAAGCCAACAGGCCAATGGCCATCATCAAGCCCACAAAGGCCAGTGGGCGTGGCCCCAGTGGCATGGGCAAGTCGTTGCCGGTGGCTGAGAGCCAGACCCAAAACAGCCCATAACCGAGCAAGGCCAAAGGCAAGGTGGCCAGGCCCTGTGCGGTGGCCCATACGCGCGGGTTGCGTTCCGGGTGACCGCGCAGCCAGTCGGCATTTTTCAGGGGGTACCAGGTCCAGCAAACCACCGCGCCCACGGCCAGCAGGGCGCCGGTGATGTAGCGCGCTGTATCGCCAGCGGGGTTGTGCACCAGCGCGGTCCATTCGACATGGTTGACACAAGCAATGCCCAGCAAGATCAGCACCAGCGCGGGCAAAAGCCTGAGCCAGGGCAAGCGGCCATCGCGTTCGTGATTGAGCAGGTTGGCCGATACCGCAATCACCACGGGCAAGGTGCCGATGATCATGGTGGGCAAAGCGCCGCCTGCACGCTGGATGGCACTGGCCAGAAACAGGTAATACAGCACATTGCCAATGGCCGCCAGCCGCAAGGCGTACAACCAGTCCGCACGCGTCAGGCGGCGCAGTTCATGGCGGTCGGCAAAAGCCAGTGGCAATGCGATCACGCCAAAGGCCAGGTAGCGTCCAAAGGTGTGCAGGGCCGCAGGGTATTCGGGCAACATCAGCGGCCCCACGAACACCAGGCCCCACATCATGCCGGCGGCCAGAGAAAAGAAAATGCCGCCCCACAGGGTGTTGGTTTTTGAGGTCATGGATCGCCAGGGCTTCAGGTGCGCCAGGCGGGCAGCCGCCAGTTGCGCCAGACGGCCAGCACACGCAGACCCACAGTGACGGCCAGGCAGGCCAGCAGGGCCAGCCAGCCCGGTGAATCGATTTGCCACAGGGCCAGATAGACCCAGCCCCCGGCAAAAGCGCAGACCGCATAAGGGCGGTGGTCCTTGAAAGCGGTGGGGATTTCGTTGCACACCATGTCGCGCAGCACGCCGCCAAACACGCCGGTGATCAGGCCCATGAGCACCGCCACCACGCCGGGCATGAGCGCCTGCAGCGCGTGGTGTACGCCGGTGGCGGTGAACAGGCCCAGGCCCAGCGCATCAGGCCAGAGGATGGCTTTTTCGGTGACTTCGAAATGCCGTTGGCGCATGAACAGCATGGCCAGCACGCACAGGGCCATCACGCCCCACAGCACCTCGACATGTTGCACCCAGAAAAAGGGGCGTTGGTCCAACAGCAAGTCGCGCAAGGTGCCACCGCCAAAGGCGGCTAAAAAGGCCACCACGCACACGCCGACGGCGTCCAGCTGTTTGCGCGCGGCCTCCATCAGGCCCGACAAGGCAAAGGCCGCCGTGGCCGACAGCTCGACCAGCAAGAGCAGGGTTTCACCCCAGGATTGAATGCCATACATGTGCCGGATTATCAGGCAGAGCTTGAGTGCAGACCGTTCGGTAGAGGCGATTTGATCCCGTGATCAATGGCGCCGCACGGGTCTGGCGCCTAGCATCCAGGACGTGAAACATACCGCCCCCGATGCCGTTGCCGCCTTGCCCCATTTGCCCGGCCCGGGCTTGGACCGCTGGACCCATGCCCAGCTGTCACCTTGGACGCTGGGGGTCTCGACCGCCTCCTTGCGCATGGCTTTTGACGACTGGCTGATGCATCTGGCGCTCAACCCTGCAGAGCAACTGGACCTGGCCCAGAAAGCTTGGCACGGCGCTCAGCAAATTGCCGCGTATGCCACGCGGGCACACGAAACCGATTGCCAGCCCTGCATTGAGCCGGTGGTGCACGACACGCGGTTTGCACACGCGGCCTGGCAAACCTGGCCTTTCAACCTGATGAGTCAGAGCTTTTTGATCACCCAGCAATGGTGGCACTGCGCCACCACCGGTGTGCGCGGGGTTGAGCCTCACCACGAAGCGGTGCTCACCTTCACCGTCCGGCAGTTTCTGGACACGGTTTCACCGGCGAATTTTGTGCTCACCAACCCCGAGGTGCTGGAGCGCACCGAGAAAACCGCAGGCGCCAATTTGCGCCAGGGTTTTCAAAATTGGCTGGAAGATGTGCAGGCCTTGCGCATCAACAGCCCGCCCAAGGGCACCGAGGCCTATCGGGTCGGGCGCGATGTGGCGGTGACGCCCGGGCAGGTGATTTACCGCAACCACCTGATCGAGCTCATCCAGTACACACCCACCACACTGCAGGTGCATCCCGAGCCCGTGCTGGTGGTGCCGTCCTGGATCATGAAGTACTACGTGCTGGACTTGTCGCCGCACAACTCGCTCATCCGGTACCTGGTGGATCAGGGCTACACCGTGTTCGCCATGTCATGGGCCAACCCCCAGGCCGAAGACCGCGACCTGGACATGGACGACTACCTGCACATGGGGGTGATGGACGCGCTGGAGGTGATCAGCACGGTGTTGCCCCAGCGTCGCGTGCACGCGCTGGGCTATTGCCTGGGGGGCACCTTGCTGGCGATTGCTGCCGCCGCCATGGCGCGTGATGGGGACAAACGTCTGGCCTCGCTCAGTTTGCTGGCCGCGCAGACCGATTTCACCGAGCCCGGCGAGTTGCAGTTGTTCATCGATGACAGCCAGGTGGCGCACCTGGAAGACACCATGTGGGACAAGGGTTATCTGGACAGTCGGCAGATGGCCGGTGCGTTTCAGTGGATGAACTCCAATGACCTGGTCTGGTCGCGTTTGCTCAAGGAGTATTTGTTGGGCGAGCGTGCGCCCGTGAGCGATCTGATGGCCTGGAATGCCGATGGCACGCGGCTGCCCTACCGCATGCACACCGAGTATTTGCGCCGCATGTTCTTGCACAACGACTTGGCCAGTGGCCGCTATCCGGTGCGTGGCAAACCCGTGGCCTTGACCGCCATCGAAAGCCCCATCTATGCCGTGGGCACCGTGCGCGACCACGTGGCCCCCTGGCGCTCGGTGCACAAGCTGCATTTGTTGACCAATGTGGACACCACCTTTGTGTTGACCTCGGGGGGCCACAATGTGGGGATCGTCAACCCGCCGGGCGTGGCGGGGCGCAGTTTTCAGGCCTTGACGAGACCGCACGATGGGCGTTATCTTGACCCGCAGGCTTGGTTGCAGGCGGCCCCCCATCACGAAGGGTCGTGGTGGCCGCACTGGGTGCAGTGGCTGCAGACCCATTCGGGCCCTGGCTGTGCACCGCCGCCCATGGGGGCGCCTGAGGCGGGTCTGGCACCGTTGTGCGATGCACCCGGGACTTATGTGTTGCAAAAATGAGGGACTTCTCATGGAACAGCCCATCCACCCCTTTCACGAACTGTTTGCCCAGCTGGGTCTGCCTTGCGATGACGCGGGCATTGCCGGGTTTTTAAAAAACCATCGGCCTTTGGCCGGGCACATCGCCTTGCCTGAGGCGCCGTTCTGGACGAGTGCGCAAGCGGCGTTTTTGCGCGAGTCCTTGCTGCAAGACACCGACTGGTCACAGCAGGTGGACCAGCTCAGCCAGGCCTTGCGTGAGAACTGACACATTCACAAATTAGAATGACCGGGTGCACCAAAACGTTTTCATCGCAGGCATTCGGCAAGGGGTCGTGATCGTCCTCATGGCCTTGCTTGCCTTGTCGCCTTTTCTGCACGGGCACCTGGGGGCATCGCATGTGAGCGGTTTTCATGTCGATGGACTGGACTTGAGCCACAGCGCTCAAGTTGCCGAAACACCGGCCCTGTCGCCCGCCCATGAGTTGGCCCAAGTGTCGGCCAATGTGTCGGCCCATGCCGCTTCGGAAGAAGAATCCCCGGCACTGGGGGTGTCGGTGTCTTTGCCCCAGGCGGGCGATGACGTGCATCTGGTCACGGGCATCGTCGACTTTTTGCTGTGGGCCTGGCTGGCCAAAAAAGTGCTGGCCCAGCGCGTGCGCCGCGCGGCCCCGCTGGCCCAAGCCGCGCCACGCACCTACCCGCCCGGCTGGCCGCCGCCGGCTTTGGCGCCGCCTCTTTGATCCTGATTTGAACCATCGGCTTGGCGCCGATGTGGCTCACCGCTGGCCGGTGATTTTTCCTTGTCGAATTTTTTTCAGGAGAGTCGGTCATGACAGGACTGCTCAAAACCATGGTTTTTGTGGGTGTGTGGGGCTCGGCTGCGGCGTGGGCGCAAGGGCCTGTGCCCGCCGAGCTGCGGCTCGATGCGCAGCAAAAGGCAGCGCTGGGTGTGCGCGTGGCGCAGATCGCGGCGGTGCAATCGGGTGCTTTGCTGGCTTCGGCCACGGTGTCGGTGCCGCCGGGCCGCGAGGTCACGGTGGCCGCACCTTATGCCGGGGTCATCACCCGCATCGACGCAGGCTTGGGCGATGTGGTCAAGGCCGGTGCACCTTTGGCCCAGTGGAGCAGTCCTCAGCTGGCCGATGCTCGCCGCCAGCTGCGCGAGGCGCAGCTGGACGTGCAAAACGCCCAGGCCGCTTGGGCGCGTGACCAGGCCATGCTGGCCGACGGCATCATCCCGGCGGCACGCGTGCAGCTCAGCCAAAACAAACTCCATGCGGCGCAGGCTGCGCTGCAAGCCAAGCAGGCCGAGCTGCGTTCTTCGGGCGCCAGCGCTGACGGCGCGGACTATGCCGGTGCCAGCTTGGCTTCGCCCTTGAATGGCACCTTGGTGCAGTCCATGGTCAGCGTGGGGCAGCGTGTGGAGGCCGGGGTGCCTTTGTTCAAGGTGGCAGACACCCGGCAGCTGCAACTGGATCTGGTGCTCTCGCCCGAGAAGGCCGCACAACTCAAAGTGGGCGATGCGGTCAGCGTGCCATCGCGTCAGGCCAAAGCGGTGTTGATGGGCATCAGCCGTGCGGTGGATGCGTCGCAGCAAGCCCAAGCGCGGGCGCGTGTGACCCAGCCGGGCAGCTTGAACGCCGGTGAAGTCTTGCCGGTGCAATTGCACCCGGCCGCCATGACCGCGCAAGCCGCATGGCAAGTGCCTGCACGCGCTGTGATTGCGTACCAGATGCAAAGTTGGGTGTTCGTGGCCAGTGCCCAGGGTTTTGTGCCCACGCCGGTCAAAGTGCTTTCCAGCAACGACGAGCAATCGGTGGTGAGCGGTGCTTTGCGCGACAAGCAGCAGGTGGCCGTCACGGGCCTGGCTTCGCTGCGCGCCTTGCTGCAAAAGGATGAATGAGCATGGACGCCATGATCCGCTGGGCGCTGCGTTACCGCCACCTGAGCCTGCTGTTGGCTGCCATCCTCATGCTGGCGGGCCTGCAGGCCTGGCAGCAATTGCCGATTGACGCCTTTCCTGACATCTCGCCGACCCAGGCCAAGATCATCCTGAAGATCCCGGGCATGACGCCCGAAGAGGTCGAGCAGCGGGTGGTCAAGCCGATCGAGCAGGAGCTTTTGAGCATTCCGAAAAAACGCATGGTGCGTTCGGTCTCCAAATACGGCATCGCCGACATCACGCTCGACTTTGACGAAGGCGTGGACATTTACTGGGCGCGTCAGCAGGTGTCTGAACGCCTGGGGGGCGTTATGGGCGACTTGCCTGCGGGCGTGAGCGGCGGTTTGGCGCCCATCACCACACCGCTGTCCGAGCTGTACATGTTCACGGTGGAGGGCGAGAACTTCTCGCTGGCCGACAAGCGCCGTGTGCTGGACTGGACCATCCGCCCCGAGCTGCGCACGATCGCAGGTGTGGCCGAAGTCAACGCGCTGGGCGGTGAGGTGCAGACCTTCGAGGTGTTGCCCAAAACCGAACGCATGGCCGCTTTAGGTGTGAGCATGGCCAGCCTGCGCGAGGCCCTGGCCAACAACAACAGCAACGACGGCGCAGGCCGCATGACGGCAGGCGATGAGTCGCTGGTGGTGCGTGTGGAGGGCGCGGTCAAAACCCTGGACGATGTGCGCGCCATCCGCATCGAGCAACCGCGTTCGGGCCAGAAGATTTTGCTGGACGATGTGGCGGTGGTGCGCCACGGCGCGCTCACCCGCTATGGCGCGGTGACGCAAGACGGGCACGGTGAAGCGGTCGAGGGCCTGGTGCTGGGCCTGCGCGGCGTGAATGCACGCGAGTTGGTGGACGCTATCGACCTGAAGCTGCATGACCTGCAAAAACGCCTGCCCGAGGGCATGACGGTCAAGACGTTTTACAACCGGGGCGAGCTGGTCACGCGTGCGGCCAACACCGTCATCAAGGCCTTGGCCGAAGCGGCGGTGCTGGTGTGTGTGGTGCTGTATGTGTTTTTGGGGGGCCTGCGGCCCGCGCTGGTGGTGGCGGTGTCGCTGCCCTTGTCTTTGCTGGCCACCTTTTTGCTGATGCGCTACACCGGCATCACCGCCAACCTGATGAGTCTGGGCGGTCTGGCGATTGCTTTGGGCATGCTGGTGGATGCCTCGGTGGTGGTGGTGGAAAACGTGGAAACCCAGCTGGCCCATGCGCCACCCGGTCACGATGTGACCATCACCGAACGTGTGCTGCACGCGGTGCGCGAAGTGCTCAAGCCGGTCGGCGCGGGCGTGCTCATCATTTGCGTGGTGTTCTTGCCGCTGCTGACTTTGCAGGGGCTGGAGGGCAAGTTGTTTTCGCCGGTGGCGCTGACCATCATCATGGCCTTGTCGGCTTCCCTGGTGCTGGCTTTCACGGTGGTGCCTGCGCTGGCGTCTTGGGTGCTCAAGCCGCAAACCGCGCACGAGCCTGCCGTGATGGTCAAGCTGCTGCGCACCTATGTGACGTGGCGTGACGCCAGCTGGCGGCATCCGCGCTGGCTGGTGGGCGTGGCCTTGGGTTCGTTGCTGCTGGCGGGCGGCCTGTACACCCAGATCGGCAAGACCTTCATGCCCACGCTGGACGAAGGCGACATCCTGGTGCAGCTGCAAAAAATCCCGTCCATCTCGCTTGAAGCGTCGCTGGAGATCGACACCCGTGTGCAGCAGGCCATTTTGGCCAAGGTGCCCGAGGTGCAAGCCGTGATCGCGCGTGCGGGCTCGGACGAGCTGGGGCTGGACCCGATGGGCCTGAACGAGACCGACACCTTTTTGGTGCTCAAGCCCAAAAGCACCTGGCGCGGCAGCAAGGAAGACATCATCACCGCGCTGCGCGACGTGCTGGAGGGTTTTCCGGGCCTGGTGTATGGCTTCACGCAGCCGATTGAAATGCGCATCTCGGAAATGCTGACCGGCACTCGGGGCGATGTGGCGATCAAGCTGTTTGGCGCAGACCTGGCGCAGCTGGGCCGCACGGCCCAGCAAGTGGCCGAGGCGGTACGCAAGGTCGACGGCGCAGCCGAAGTGATCGCGCCCAAGGCCGAAGGCATGCAGTACCTGAGCGTGGGCGTGAACCGCCACACGGTGGGCCAGTCGGGCATGAGCGTGGCCTCGGTGCAGCAGGCCTTGCGCCAACAGCTGGAAGGCGAAACCGTGGGCCATGTGCTGGACCGAGGCATCCGCACGGCCCTGACTTTGCGTGGCAACGACACGGTGCGCAGCAGCCCCGAGGCCTTTCGCAACCTGCCGATCACTGCGCCCGATGGCCGCGCCTGGCCCGCCAGCGCATTGGCCGACATCCGCGTGGTGGATGGCCCGATCCGCATTGACCACGAACTGAGCCAGCGGCTGACCACCATCCAGGTTTCGGTTGAAGGGCGTGACCTGACCGGCTTTGTGGCCGATGCCCAGCAAGCGGTGGCCGCGCTGGGCGTGCCCAAGGACATCCAGATCGTCTGGGGCGGTCAGTTTGAAAACCAGCAGCGTGCAGCGGCACGTTTGAGCGTGGTGATACCGGCGGCCATGGGTTTGATCTTTTTGATTCTGACCTTCACTTTTGGCTCGGTGGTGCAGGCGGGCATCATCTTCTTGAACATCCCGTTTGCGCTGGTGGGCGGTGTGGTGGCGCTGGCCATCTCGGGGCAATACCTGTCGGTGCCCGCCTCGGTGGGCTTCATCGCCTTGCTGGGCATTGCGGTGCTCAACGGGGTGGTGATGGTCACGCATTTCAACGAGCGCTTGCAAAACGGCGAGGCCCTGGCGCAAGTGGTGCGCCTGGGCGCCGAGCGCCGTTTGCGGCCGGTGCTGATGACGGCCCTCATCACCGCGTTGGGCATGATCCCTTTGCTGTTTGCCACCGGGCCTGGCTCGGAAATTCAAAAACCTTTGGCGATTGTGGTCACGGGTGGTTTGGTCAGCTCGACCGCTTTGACCCTGTTGCTCTTGCCCTTGATTTTTGAGCGCTGGGGCGCCTTGGGCAGCCTGGCTGAATTCTGGGCGCACATCCGTCAACCTCAAAACAGGAGCACTTCATGAAAAAACTGTGCATGGCCTTGATCGTGGGCGGCTTGTGCCTGGGCCTGCGTGTGCAGGCGCAAGACGCCTTGGGTGTGTGGTTGCCGCCCGCTGATCGGGTGCAAACCATCGTCAAAAACAGCCACGGCATTTTGGCCGCGCAATCGCAGCAAGCGGCGCAACTGCAAAGGGCACGCGCCACCGAAGCGGGCGCGGGCGAATTCAACTTGCGCATGAGCCAGCAAAACCGACGGGTCATCGACCCCGGTGGCCGCTTCAATGAGCAGTTGCTCAGTCTGGAGCGGCCTGTGCGCTGGTGGGGCAAGGCGGGGCTGGATGCGAACCTGGCCGAACAAAGCCGCAAGGTGGCCAGCATCGGCTATGCCGACGCGCTGCACGAAGCCAGCCGTGAGCTGATGCGCCAATGGTTTGCGCTGCACCAGCTGGCGCTGGCCCGCGATGCCGCCGGTGCGCAAGCCCAGCTGTCGCAAGAACTGCACCGCCAGGCGCAGTTGCGCTTGAAGCAAGGCGACATCTCGCAACTGGACGCGAGCCTGGCCCAGGCCGAGCTGCAACGCGCACAGGCGGCGGTGGCCGTCTCGCAAGCGCAGTGGACAGCGGCCTGGGCACAGGTGCAAAAGCGCTACCCCGGTTTGCCCGAGCCTGTCTGGCCTGCCTTGTCAGGTGAGCTGCCCGAACTGCCTGCCTTGCAGCCGCTGGTGCAAGAGTTTTTGCAAAACCACCATGAGCTGAATTTGCGCCGGGCCGAGGTGCAGCGCCTGCGCTTGCAGGCCGAGCGCATGGACCGCGACCGCCTGCCCGATCCGGTGCTGGGTGTGTATGCCGCGCGCGAGCGTGCGGGGGCCGAAAGCATTGTGGGCGTGTCGGTGGGCTTTGCCTTGACGGGTTCTGCCCGGCAGGCCCATGCGGCAGCGGCCCTGGCCGAAGCCAACCAGATGGAAGAACAGCTGCAGCAAATGACGCTGGATTTGGGCGCTGCATTTGAAGCGCGCGGCTTGAACCTGCGCTTGCAAAGGCAAGCCTTGCGCAATTTGCAGTCGGCCGCACAAACGCAGGCGGCTGCGGTGGTGCAATCGCTCAAGGCCTTTGCCATGGGCGAACACAGCATGACCGAGCTGATCCAGAACCGCAGGCTGGCACAAGAAAGCCAGCTTGAGAGTCAAAAGCTGCAGCTGGAACTGGTGGAGAGTTGGGCTTTGATGAACCTGGACCTGCACCGGATCTGGGACTTCGACGAGTGAGGCTCCGGCTCAGGCACAGGTCCACTGTGCCTGAGCGGACTGGGCATCAGCCGCGTTCGTACCAACCTTTGCTCTGGTTGACCACGCGCACCACCAGCAGCATGACCGGCACCTCGATCAGTACCCCCACCACCGTGGCCAGCGCTGCGCCCGAGTGAAAACCAAACAGGCTGATGGCGGCGGCCACGGCCAGCTCGAAAAAGTTGGAAGCACCGATCAACGCCGATGGGCAGGCGATCTCGTGCTTTTCGCCCAGGGCGCGGTTCAGGCCATAGGCCAGTGCAGAGTTGAACAAGACCTGGATCAGGATGGGCACCGCCAGCAAGGCGATCACCAACGGCTGCTGCAAGATGGCCTCACCCTGAAATGCAAACAGCAAGACGAGCGTGGCCAGCAAGGCCGTGATGGACCAAGGACCGATGCGCTGCATGGCGGCATCAAAAGCCGCTTGACCTTGGCGCAGCAATTGGCGGCGCCATCCTTGCGCCAGCAGCACAGGGATCACGATGTACAGCACGACGGACGTGAGCAAGGTGTCCCAAGGCACGGTGATGGCCGAGATGCCCAGCAAGAAACCCACCAGCGGCGCAAACGCGAACACCATGATGCTGTCGTTCAGCGCCACTTGCGACAGGGTGAACAAGGGGTTGCCATTCGTCAGGCGGCTCCACACGAACACCATGGCGGTGCAGGGCGCTGCGGCCAGCAAGATCAGGCCAGCGATGTAGCTGTCGAGTTGGTCGGCGGGTAAATAAGGCGCAAACAAGTGGCGGATGAACACCCAGCCCAGCAGCGCCATTGAAAACGGCTTGACCAGCCAGTTGACGAACAAGGTCACGCCAATGCCGCGCACATGCTGGCGCACCTGGCCCAGCGCGGCAAAGTCCACTTTGACCAGCATGGGGATGACCATCACCCAGATCAGCCCACCCACGGGCAGGTTGACCTTGGCAATTTCCATTTGGCCAATGGCCTGGAACGCCTCGGGCATGAACTGGCCCAGCGCGATGCCGACCACGATGCACAGGAAAACCCAGACGGTGAGGTAACGTTCAAAGATGTTCATGGTGGTGCTTCAGTTGGCGCAGATGCGGTTCAGTTCGTTTTGCAGCTCGGTGGCATTGAGCTTTTCTAAGGGCAGTTGCAAGAGTTGCAGCATGCGGTAGCCAATTGCCTGGCGCGTCAATTCAAAAGCCTGGCGCTTGCCTTCATCGCCCCCCAAGGCGTTGGACGGATCGGGGTAGCCCCAATGCACTTTGACCGGGCTGCCAGGCCAGTAAGGACAAGTCTCGGCGGCGGCGCTGTCGCACACGGTGATGACGATGTGCATCTCGGGGGCGCCGGGGGCGGTGAATTCATCCCAGCTTTTGCTGCGGTAGCCGGTGGTGTCGATGCCCGCCTGGTTCAAGGCTTGCAGCGCAAAGGGGTTGAGCTTGCCGCTGGGCGCACTGCCTGCGCTGTAGGCGCGGACATCGCGGCCCAGCTGCTGTGCCCAGTGGTTGAGCATGCCTTCGCTCAAGACGCTGCGGGCTGAATTGTGGGTGCACAAGATGAGGACGTTGGTGGTCATGGTGGTGTGTCGGTTTGGCTGTTCAGCAATCGCAAGTGGTGCCCTCAAGACAGGCTTCGCCTTGGCAGCAGTTTTGCGTCAGGTAGGCGAGCACGCCGTTCATGTGCGCGTATTGCGCACGGTAAATCAGGTTGCGGCCGCTGCGCTCTTGCGAGATCAGGTCGGCATGCAGCAACTCTTTCAGGTGGAAAGACAGTGTGGCCGCCGGCAGCCCCAGGCCTTCGGCCATGACGGCAGGGGTCAGGCCCGGTTGCCCGGTGACCACCAAGGCACGGAATATCTGCAGACGGTGGGGCTGGGCCAGCGCGGCCAGGGCTTTGATGACTTGTTTCTCTTCCATCTTTCGACTTTAATGGAAATATGTGACGATTTGGTGTCGCTTGGTGCCTGTCGCATGGGGCAAAAAAAGGTCACGAGATCGGGTGGGCTAAGATGGCTGACCTGAAAGAGCTGCCGTGGACCTGTCCTTCAACACCGACCCTTTTTCTACCTGGTTTCTGTGCCTGCCGTCCTTTTGTTGGGCATCAGCAAAAGTGGCTTTGGTGCGGGCCTGGGCTCGCTGGCGGTGCCCATGATGGCCTTGTCGGTCACGGTGCCGCAGGCAGCGGCCATCTTGATGCCGGTCCTGTTCGTCATGGATGTCTTGGGCATGGCGGCATTTCGTCACGATCTGGACAAGCGCCTTTTGCGGTTCATGCTGCCGTTTGCCTTGCTGGGGATCGGTCTGGGCACCTTGCTTTTCAAGTACCTGGACCCGCATTGGGTGGCGGGTATCGTGGGGCTGTTCACTTTGCTGTTTCTGGCGCAGCGCCTGCTTTTTCCACCCCATGCGGACAGCGCGCCGCCACCGCGCTGGCTGGGCGCGGTGTTGCTCACCATTTCCGGCTTCACCAGTTTCATCGCCCATGCGGGCGGGCCGCCGGTCAATGCCTATGTGATCCCGCTCAGGCTCAAGCCCGTGGTGTTCACGGCCACCATGGCGTTCCTGTTTTTCTTTGTCAACATGGCCAAGTGGGGGCCTTATGCCTGGCTGGGTTTGCTGGACTGGCGCAACTTTGCCACTTCATTGGTGCTTTTGCCCTTGGCACCTTTGGGCGTGTGGATGGGGGTGCGCATTGCCCGGCGCATTCAGCCGCAATTGTTTTATCGCCTGGTCTATGTCGGCATGTTTTTGACGGGCAGCAAATTGCTGTGGGATGGTTTGCATTGAGCGTTTGAATACGTGTGGTTGGCTGGGGCACGTCATCAAAATTTCATGCACATGACTTGGAGGTGTCATGACCCGCTTCGATGATCTGTGGACAGATCAAAAGGAGTGTCCTCATGAAAGAGTTGCCCAACCCCACCTTCGCACTGTCGCCGTTGAATTTGCCCAGGGGGTCACTTCATCCGGCGCAGTCCAACTCCGCTGTGGATTTCCTGCCTCGCCGTGCCCAAAGCACTATTGAGGTCAGTTGGGCAAAGCATCTGGACGAAGTCCGCGAGGCACAGCGACTGAGGTTTGACATTTTTGGCACGGAGATGGGTGCCCGCTTGTCGACCAAAGTGCCCGGTCACGACATCGATTTGTTCGATGACTATTGCGAGCATTTGCTGGTGCGTGAATCCGAAACAGGGCAGGTGATCGGTACCTACCGTGTTTTGACGCCCGAGCAGGCCAAGCGTGCAGGCAGCACTTACAGCGACACTGAATTTGACTTGACCCGCTTGCGCGACATGCGCAGCCGCATGGTGGAGCTGGGCCGCAGCTGCGTGCACGCCGACCATCGCCAGGGCGGCGTGATCATGGCGCTGTGGGGGGCCTTGTTCGAATTCATGCAGCGCAATCGTCTGGATGTGATGATCGGCTGCGCCAGCATCCCGATGCTTCACAACGGCGTGGTCACAGGCCATGCAGCGGCCAGCATCTGGCACCAGTTGCGTGAAACACATTTAGCGCCGATTCAATACCATGTGCGCCCGCGCTTGCCCTTGCCTGTGGATGAGCTGGAGCACGATCTGTTGATCGAGCCGCCCGCCTTGATCAAGGGTTATTTGCGTTTGGGTGCCAAGATTTTGGGCGCACCCGCATGGGACCCGGATTTCAACACAGCCGATTTGCCCATGATGATGCAAACGGCCGATATCCCTGCACGCTATCGCCGTCATTTCGCCGGAGGTGTTTGATGCGTGTGCCGACCGCAGACTTGCAAACGGCTTTGTTGTTTGAGGCGCCACACATGATCCCCCACCCGGTGTCTGAGCTGGTGGCCGGTGTGTCTGATCACACGGTGGTGCCGCCAGAAGAAGATGATTCGCCCGCAGACCGCCCACGGTTGCGGGCGATTTTCATTTCAGACCTGCACATTGGCACACCGGGTTTTCAGGCCGATGCTTTGCTGGATTTCTTGAAGCATCACCGCTGTGAAACGCTGTATTTGGTGGGCGACATCGTCGATGGTTGGCAATTGCGCCGCCGCTGGTTCTGGCCCCAAAGTCACAACGATGTGGTGCAGAAGTTGCTGCGCCGCGCCCGCAAGGGCTGCCGCGTCATTTATGTGCCGGGCAACCACGATGAATTTGCACGGCACTTTGTGGGTCATGCTTTTGGTGGTGTGGAGGTGGTTCATGACACGATGCACACCACAGCCACAGGCCTCAAGTTGTGGGTCATCCACGGCGACCACTTCGATGGTGTGATCCAGTGTGCCAAGTGGCTGGCTTATGTGGGTGACTGGTTGTATGAATTGACCTTGAAGCTCAACCGCTACCTCAACAGTTGGCGCGCCCGCATGGGTTTGGGGTATTGGTCGTTGTCGGCCTATTTGAAGCTCAAGGTCAAGAAGGCTGTGAACTTCATCAGCGACTTTGAAGTGGCGGTGGCACAAGAGGCCAAGCGCCGAGGTTATGACGGTGCCGTGTGCGGTCACATTCACCACGCCGAGATTCGTGATGTCAATGGCATCCTGTATTGCAACGATGGGGATTGGGTCGAAAGCCGAACGGCGCTGGTGGAGCACATGGACGGTCGCCTGGAGATCGTGCATTGGGGCGCAGGTGAGGCGGTGACAGTACGCAAAATGCATGCCGCAGAGGCCCTCGCATGAAACTGGCTTTGATCACCGATGCCTGGCATCCGCAAATCAACGGCGTGGTCACGACCTTGCAAGAGTTGGTGTTGGCTTTGGCGCCCTTGGGTGTGCAGGTGGAAGTCATCCATCCGGGTCTTTTTCGCAACAAGCCTTGTCCTGGTTACAAGGGCATTGATCTGGCGGTTCGTCCCGCCAAACCCTTGGCTGAGATGCTCGATAGATTACAGCCCGATGCGATCCATCTGGCCACAGAGGGGCCGCTGGGCTGGGCGGCTCGGCGTTATTGCCTCAAGAAAAAATTGGCCTTCACCACGGCCTTTCACACCAAGTTTCCGGAAATTTTGCATGCCGCTTTGCGAGTGCCTTTGTCCTGGGGCTACGCTTTGTTTCGCCACTTTCACCGGCCTTCTTCGGGGGTGATGGTGCCCACGCAGGGCGTGCTCGACATGCTGGCGGCTCGACGTTTCAAGCAGCTCAGACCATGGACGCACGGCGTGGACCTGGGGTTGTTTGCTTACGCGGAAAAACCTGTGGATTTGCCGGAGCTGGCCCATTTGCCCAGACCGTTGTCATTGTTTGTCGGCCGTGTGTCTTACGAAAAGAACATTGAAGCTTTTCTATCCATGAAGCTGCCGGGCACACGCATCGTGTGTGGCGTGGGGCCGCTGGAAAACAATTTGCGCCAGCGTTTTCCCGATGTGGTCTGGATGGGGGTGTTGCCCCGGACCGAGTTGGCCCGCATTTATGCGGCCTCGGATGTTTTTGTGTTCCCATCCCGAAGTGAGACGTTTGGGCTGGTCATGCTCGAAGCCATGGCTTGTGGCACGCCGGTGGCCGCGTACCCGGTGGATGGGCCACTGCAGGTTCTGGGCGCTGACCACGGGCATGCCTCCGGTGGTGCGCTGCACGAGGACTTGCGCAGCGCTGTAGATCAGGCTTTGCGTGTGCCGCGTGCCCAGGCGCGTGGCCGGGCCTTGCATTTTGATTGGCCACAAACCGCCAGGAGCTTCGCTGCCCACCTGGTCAGTGCGCGTGGTCCAGCACCGCACAAACCTGGCGCATTCATCGAATTGTCATCAAATTGACTTGATGCCTTCTTAGGATCGAGCTCATTGAACAGAGAAACGAAAAAATGAGTCCCGAATCCTTGGTCAGTACCGGCCAGCCGGTCCAGTCAGCATTGCTGGACCGTGACCTGAGTATCCTGGCGTTCAATGAGCGTGTGCTCGATTGGGCACACAGGCCCGAAGTGCCCGTGCTGGAGCGTTTGCGCTACTTGTGCATTGTTTCGTCCAATCTGGATGAATTTTTCGAAGTGCGCGCAGAGCCGCATGTGATGGGGGCCCTGCAAGGTTTGCGCTCGGGGCATTACACACAGGAGAGTTTGTCGGCCATCACCGAGCAGGCCAACGCCATGGTGGCGCGGCAGTATGCCTTGTACAACGACGACCTCCTGCCTGCCCTTGAGCGGCAAGGCTTTCGGATCCTGTCCCATGGCGAGCGCAATGCCGAGCAGCGCCGCTGGGTGCGCAGTTATTTTCAGCGCGAGGTTCAACCCTTGCTGGTGCCGGTGGGGCTGGATCCGGCTCACCCCTTCCCGCAAGTGGCCAACAAGTCATTGAACTTCATCGTCCAGCTGTCGGGCAAGGACGCGTTTGGCCGCTCCAATGAGATCGCCATCGTGAAGGTGCCGAGGGTGTTGCCGCGCCTGATTCCCTTGCCCGCCAAGCTGTGTGCGGGTTCGACGTCGTTTGTGTTGTTGTCCAGTGTGGTCCGGGCACATTTGAGCGAGCTGTTTCCGGGACGCGAAGTGGGTCAGTTCTCGCAATTTCGGGTAACGCGTCATTCCGATTTGGCTGTGGACGAAGATGACATTGGCAATTTGCGTACCGCCTTGCGCCAGGGTTTGCAGCACCGCCATTACGGGCAAGCTGTTCGGCTTGAAGTGTCGTCGGATTGTTCGCCACGCCTAGCTGAGTTTTTGCGCAAAGAATTTGAGTTGCCCGAGTTGTCGATGTTCCGCGTCAACGGCCCTGTCAATCTGGTGCGCTTGATGCAGCTGATCGATTTGGCGGATGCACCCCACTTGCTGTTTCCTCCCTACAAGGCGAGTTATCCGGTTCAGTTGCCCCATCATGGCTCCATCATGGCGCGCCTGCGGGAAGGCGACGTGGTGATCCATCAGCCTTTTGAAAGTTTTGATGGCGTGCTGGCGTTTTTGCGCGAAGCCGCACATGACCCGAATGTGTTGGCAATCAAGCAGACGATTTACCGCACGGGCAGTGACCCTGCCATGATGGATTTGTTGCGCGAAGCCGTGCGTCAAGGCAAGGAAGTGACCGCGGTGGTGGAGCTCAAAGCGCGGTTTGACGAAGAGGCCAACATCAATTGGGCAGAGCAGCTGGAATCGATTGGCGTGCAGGTCGTCTATGGTGTGGTGGGACTCAAGACCCACGCCAAAATGCTGCTGGTCACGCGGCGTGAAGGGCGCACATTGCGGCGCTATGGTCATCTGTCCACGGGCAACTACAACCCGCGCACAGCCCGCTTGTACACCGACATCAGCTACCTGACTGCAGACGTCAGCCTCACGGCCGACATGGACCAGTTGTTCGCACACCTGGCCAGCCCAAGTCGCTTGCCCAGAATGAAGCGCTTGCTGGTGGCACCGTTTCAGCTGCACGCGGACATGCAAGCCCGCATCCATGCGGTGGGCGAGGCGGCTGCCGCAGGGCGTGATGGCCGCATTGTGCTGAAGATGAACGCCTTGACCGATTTGCCCTTGATAGAGGCCTTGCTGGAAGCGGGCGCCAAAGGTGCCAGGATCGATTTGATTGTGCGTGGTGCCTGCATGTTGCCTGCCCGGATGCCTGGTGTGAGTGAAAACATCCGGGTGCGCTCGGTGATTGGTCGTTTTCTGGAGCATTCACGGGTTTTTTATTTCCGTGCGGGCGAAGAAGAGTCCTTGTACTTGTCGAGTGCCGACTGGATGAGCCGCAACATGACGCGGCGCGTTGAACTGGCCTGGCCTGTGGACGACCCCGTGCTGCGTCAGCGCATCATTGATGAGTGTTTGTTGGCTTATCTTCATGACAGTCGGGATGCCTGGGATCTGGCGCCGGACGGTCGTTACCACCGTGTCGGTCTGCATGCGCCAGGCCATGGCGCACAGAACGCCTTGATGGCACGCTACAGTGCCGCCCCCTCACAGGAGTGATGGTCATGGACTTGATTTTGTGGCGGCACGCAGAAGCACACGATGCACAGTCCGGACAAGACGACATGCAGCGGCGCCTGACGGGGCGTGGCGAAAAACACGCGGCACGCATGGCGACCTGGCTGGAGAGTCAATTGCCGCAAGGTGCCAGGATTCTCAGCAGTCCTGCCGTCAGGGCAGAGCAAACGGTTCGGGCCTTGGGACGCAAATACAAGGTGCGCGATGCGCTTTCACCGGGGGCAACGGTCGATGATTTGCTGGAAGCAGCGGGTTGGCCTGATGCGAAATATCCGGTGGTCCTGGTGGGCCATCAGCCATCGCTGGGGGCGTTGATTTCACGGTTGCTGAACATGGGTGGGGAGCCTTGTGCTGTTCGCAAGGGGGCGATCTGGTGGCTGCGCAGCCGCAACCGGGACGGACAGGATCAAAGCGTGATCATGTCCGTGATGGTGCCAGACCGCCTTTGAGATCAGTCTTTGGCGGGTCGACCGGTCTTGAGGGTCGGAACGCCAGCCAGTGCTTTTTTGAAGGCACCGTCCTGCAAGCCGCAGATCAGCTGCAAGCCAGCGCGGATCAGTTCGCTTTTCTTGACTTCCACGCCCAGGCTCATGGCGCGCTTTTTCATTTCAGCAATTTGTGCGAATTCGGATTGGGGAATGGTGTAACTGTCGCGCACCACTTTGACTTTTTTCTCTTTGACGGGCTTGGACTTCACGGCTTGCGCTTTGTCCACGGCAGGTTTGGCCGGAGCGCTCTTTGCCTTGGTGGGGGCTTTGACTGGGGCTGCCACTTCACGGCCTGCTGTGGCCGGTGTCCGCTTGGCACCAGCAGGTTTGGCTTGGCGTGGCTTGGCTGCAGGTTTGACAGTTTGAGTGGCTGTCTCAGGGGTAGGCAAGTTTGTGGTCGACTTTGAGGTGGTCATGTTGAGTAGATTTAAAAAAAAACGGTGCATACAGTTTATACCGTTGTTTGAAGTCCATCAATACCCACCATGCGGGTGCCCACTCAGGGCATGAGCGGGGCTTGCTGCCTCAGATGAATTCGACCTTCAGTTCCCAGCCTGTCTTGAACCAGGCCAGACATTCTTCACGCAACAAATGGGCCGATTGTGGCCACAGTTCGGCCCATTCGGTACTGAGCTTCAGGCGTATCGCTTGACGCAAAGGATCACTGGTGATTTCGATGGACGCGGTCTCTGGTTCACGCCTGGCATGGCACAAAATCACGGCCAAACGCAAGGCCATGAGCTGCTGCACAAACAAAGGGTCCAGCAATTCGGTTTCCAGTTTGCGCAGCTTGCCCCGGTGACCCAGCACCAGCTGACTCAGTCGGTGCAATTCGTCGATGGTGAAGCCAGGCAGGTCGGTGTTGTCCAGAATGTAGGCGCCGTGTTTGTGGTAGTCGCTGTGTGAAATGCGCATGCCCACTTCATGCAAGTGTGCTGCCCAGTGAACTTTGCGCAAGTGGCGTGCGGCATCTTCTTGGGGAAAGCTGCTCAACATTGATTGCAAGAACAGTTGTGAGCTGCGAGAAACCCGGTCGGCTTGCTGGGCATCTGCACCAAAGCGCTGCATCAGCCAGTCCGCCATGTCGGAGCGCACATCGTCCTGGGGGCTTTCGCGGTCCAGCAGGTCGTACAGAGCACCATGGCGCAAGGCGCCTTGAGCGGCCACCATCTCGTTGATTTGCAACAGGTCGAACACGGCCCGCAAAATGGCCAGACCGCCCCCGATGACCGGACGGCGGTCATCCCGGATCCCTTCCAGGCGAAGGTGTTCGGGCTTTTGCGCTTTGAGCAGTTTTTCTTTCAGCCAATCGAGGCCGTCGCGTGTGATCAAACCATCGGGCCAGCCCGCAAGAGACAGGACATCGGCCACCGCACCCACGGTGCCCGATGAGCCATAACATGTGTCCCAGCTGTTTCGTGGGTAGATGATTTGCGCTTCATCCAGAATGGCTTTGGCGGCAATCTCGGCGGCCTTGAACGCCGAATTGCTCCACTGGCCATCCGGAAAATATTTCATCGACCAGGCAACGCTGCCCAAGCGATAGGACTCCAGCGTTTCAGCCCGTTCCATTTGGCCCAAAATCAATTCGGTGGAGCGACCACCGATGTCCACAACGAGGCGGCGCTCTGGCGAATGGGGCAGCAGATGCGACACGCCCAGATAAATGAGACGGGCTTCTTCGCGGCCTGTGATCACTTCAATCGGAAATCCGAGGATGTCCTTGGCGCGGCTCAGAAAGAGTTCGCGATTGCGTGCTTCGCGCAAGGTTTGCGTGGCCACCGCGCGCACCTGGCTGGGTTGAAATCCAGCGATCCGTTCGGCAAAGCGAGCCAGGCAATCCCAGCCGCGTTGCATGGCGGCTTCACTCAGGTTGCGTTCGGCGTCCAGGCCGTTGCCTTGGCGGACAGTTTCCTTGATGTATTCCACGCGCCGCAAATGACCTGCTTCGAGTTGACCTATTTCCAGTCGAAAGCTGTTGGAGCCAAGGTCGATGGCAGCGAAGAGGGACTTGGGTTGCATGGAGGACAAGAGGTGGGTACTGCAGATGCGTGGATTATGTGACGGTTGTTTGAAATTTTGATGACAGTTTGGCGCGCCTGTTCACGGGCTCAAAAGACACGCTGTCACATGCCGCAGCAACACCGTTGGTGATTTCAGATGCATGGATGTGCAGCCTTTCAGAATCTTGCAGCAGCGATCAACCTGCGGCCCACAAGATCGCCAACCCTGAGCATGTGGAGTTCTTGGAATCCATGCCGGCCGTGCCAGAGGCATTTTTTGCACCCAAGCCATCACAAAAGGTTTTGAGAAATCGGCAACAGGGTGATGGCAACGCCCAACCAAACGGCGAGGAGCACTGACAACAGACCCGGCAAAACCCGTGTGGTGAAAGCGTTGCAGCGCAGCATGAGCACGACGGCAGTTTTGCTCAGGGTGTTGGCGCTGAGGGCCAACAAAATGGCCATTTGGGCTTGTGAGTGGGACAGTTGCTGCTGACCGAGCAGGCCGCTCATGGTGAGCACGGTGGCATGGGCATCGACCAGGCCAGAAAGCAGTGCAGCCAGCATGACACCCGCCGCGCCCAACCACCGGTTCAGACCGGCGGTCAGGATGGTGATGCCCAGAACGGCCAGGCTCAAAGTCAGGGTGGTTTTGAGATCAAAAACGTGTCCGTGCGGTATCCACTCGCGTGTCGGGCCCGGAGTCTGATGCGCGTGGTTCATCCACCGCGCATACAGGCTGGCTGTCAGCGCGCCCAGGCCCAAGGGCATCAGCATGTGCACGAGCAACTCGGGCAACAGCAATGAGACCAGCAAACCGAGCTGGATCATGGTCGACACCGTGGACAGTACAGCCCCCATGGCCGCCAGTTGCACATGTTGTGCCTCGTTTTTGGCAGCCTGACCCATGGCCAGAATCGTTGCGGTGCTGGAGATGAAGCCGCCGGAAAATCCGGCCACCGCCATGCCCCCGCGCAGGCCCAGCATCCGTTTGGCCATGTGGCCCAGGGCACTGATGGTCATGACCATCACCACAAAGCGCACCATGTCGTGTGGATTGAATGCCTCCAATGGCCCCATGTATTGTCTGGGGGCCAAGGGCAGAAAAATCAAGGCCACAGCCAGAAAGACGATCACATCCTCCATCTCATGTTCGGTGATGACTTGTCGGACGAATTGATGCATGCGTTCGCGTGCGGCCAACATGGCCGTCAGCACGATGCCAATCAAGGCCGCCAGATCTGGCGTTTGCACCGACAGGGCGCCCAGCAAGCAGGTCAGCAAGATGCTCACTTCCGACGTCAAGCCAGGGTCTTGTTCTTTTGACCGCTGGTAAGACAGTCCCGTGAGCGTGCCCAAAATGAGCAAAGCGGTGATCAACAAATAAGTGCCACCCAGACTTTGGGCCACGAATCCGGTCAAAGCGCAGGCGGCAAATGTGCGGATACCCGCGGACCGCCGCCAGGGACCTTCGCCTTTGCGGCGCTCGCGCTCTGCGCCGACCAGCAGCCCAATGCCCAGCGCAACACAAAAATTGAAAATGGCAGAGCCACTGGAAAAAGTGAGCATGGCGGGTTCCGTGGTGTCGAATGGCATACCTTGGTGTGCATCATCTCGACCGAGGTCCGGCGCCGCCTTGATGCAAGGCAAGGAAAGCCCTTTGTCCTTGGGGCTGGCCAGGATTGAAATCCTCTGGTGGTTTATTTGACACACAGTTGTCACAATTGACGGGTAAATTTCACCTTGTTCCCGAAAAGTGGTCTGAGCCACCCCGGGTTCACCGAATTTTGTGACCCTGAACCAGGAGTTGAAATGTTGAAAATGAAATCCGTGATCGCCGCTGTGGGCCTGAGCGTTCTGGCCGCTACCAGCTGGGCTGCCGACATCACTGGCGCTGGCGCCACTTTCCCTTACCCCATGTACGCCAAGTGGGCTGAAGCCTACAAGGCGGCCACGGGCACAGGCTTGAATTACCAATCCATTGGCTCTTCGGGCGGTTTGAAGCAAATCCGTGCCAAAACCGTGACCTTCGGTGCGTCTGACGCCCCCGTGTCTGGCGCCGATCTGGAGAAAGACGGCATGGTGCAGTTCCCGGCCATCATCGGTGGCACCGTGCCTGTGGTGAACCTGGAAGGCTTCAAGCCCGGTGAGCTGCGCATCAGTGGCCCTGTGCTGGCCGACATTTACCTGGGTGCCATCACCAAATGGAACGATGCCAAGCTGGTGGCCTTGAACCCCGGCAAGAAGTTGCCTGAGCAAGCCATCACCGTCGTGCACCGCGCAGACGGTTCGGGCACCACCTTCAACTTCACCGACTACCTGAGCGCTGTCAGCAAAGACTGGGCCGACAAAGTGGGCAAGGGCGCTGCGGTCAAGTGGCCAGCAGATTCGTCCGTGGGTGGCAAGGGCAATGAAGGCGTGGCCGCCAACGTGAACCGCGTCAAAGGCGCTGTGGGTTACGTGGAATACGCCTACGTCAAGAAAAACAACATGAACTTCTTGCAGTTGCTCAATGCTTCGGGCAAATATGTCAGCCCCGATGACCTGACCTTTGCCGCAGCAGCGGCAGGCGCCGACTGGTTCAGCGTGCCTGGCATGGGCGTGTCGATGGTCAATGCCAAAGGCAACGACAGCTGGCCCATCAGCACGGCATCGTTCATTCTGATGCACAAAAAGCCTGCCGACAAAGCCGCTTCGGATGAAGTCCTGAAGTTCTTTGACTGGGCGTTCAAGAACGGCAAGAAGATGGCTTCTGATCTGGACTATGTGCCGCTGCCTGATAGCCTGACGGGTCAGATCCGCAGCAAAGTCTGGGCCGAGATCAAGTGATGTGTTTCGGAAGTCGGGTGCCCGGCTTCCCAGCCTCTCACCTTTCGGGGTGAGGGGTTTTTTTCAAAGTGCAGTTCACCATGCAGTTGTCACAAGGAATACCAATGGACCCGATCGCACAGGCCAGCCATGCGCCCGATCACAACATGCTGTCCGTCGTGAAGCGTCAACGCATCCAGGATTTCTTTTTCCACAAGATCACTCTGAGCTTTTCTCTGCTCGTCTTGTTTGCCCTCATGGGCATCATCATTTCCTTGTTGATCAATGCCTGGCCAGCGTTGGCCAAGTTTGGTTTTCAGTTCATCTGGCGTGTCGAGTGGGACATCGTCAACAACGAGTTCGGTGCGGCCATCGCCATTTTTGGCACCCTGGTCAGCGCGCTGATTGCCTTGCTGATTGCGGTGCCGCTGTCGTTCGGCATTGCGCTGTTCCTGACCGAAACCTGCCCCACGTCTTTGCGCCGTCCGTTGGGTACGGCCATTGAGTTGCTGGCTGCAGTGCCTTCCATCATTTACGGCATGTTCGGCCTGTTCATTTTTGCGCCCTTGTTTGCCGAATATGGCCAGCCTGCTTTGCAATCAACCTTGGGCCAGATGCCCATCATCGGCAGCCTGTTTGGTGGTGCCATGAATGGCGTGGGCATTCTGGCGGCAGGCATTGTGCTGGCGTTCATGATCGTGCCTTTCATTGCCGCCGTCATGCGCGATGTGTTCGAGATCGTGCCCCCCATCTTGCGCGAGTCGGCCTATGGCCTGGGTTGTACCACTTGGGAAGTGGTGCGCAGCATTGTCCTGCCCTACACCCAAAAGGGCGTCATCGGTGGCGTCATGCTGGGTTTGGGTCGCGCATTGGGTGAGACCATGGCGGTGACTTTTGTGATCGGCAATTCGCAACGCTTGAGCGCATCGCTGTTCTCGCCGGGCACCACCATCGCCTCCACCTTGGCCAACGAGTTTGGCGAAGCCGCTGACTTTCACCTGTCTACCTTGTTCGCATTGGGCTTCTTGCTGTTTGTGATCACCTTCATCGTCTTGAGCGCGGCCAAGATCATGTTGATCCGAGCAGAAAAAGCCAAGGGCACCAAGACTTGATGCCCCGCACCGGAGAAATTTGATGGATCTGAAAATTTACAAACGCAGACAGCTGACCAACCGGATTGGTTTGACCCTGTCGATGTCGGCCATGGGTCTGGGCCTGTTCGTCTTGCTGTGGATCTTGTTTGTGTTGCTGTCCAACGGCCTGGCCGCATTGGACTGGGCCATGTTCACGCAATCCACGCCCGCGCCCGGCTCTGAAGGCGGTGGTCTGGCCAATGCCATCGTGGGCAGTTTGATGATGGTGCTGGTGACGGCTTTTGTCAGCACGCCCATTGGCATCTTTGCTGGGGTCTACTTGGCCGAATACGGTGACCAAAGCAAAACTGCCGAGCTGACCCGCTTTGTGACGGACATCATGTTGTCGGCACCTTCGATTGTTTTGGGGCTGTTTGTGTATGCGGTGCTGGTGGCGCAGGTGCAGCACTTCTCGGGTTGGGCAGGGTCTTTGGCCTTGTCCTTGATTGCCGTGCCCGTGGTGGTGCGCACCACCGAGAACATGCTGCGCCTGGTGCCCGGCAGCTTGCGTGAAGCGGCCTTTGCCTTGGGCGCACCGCGCTGGAAAGTTTCCACTTTCATCACCTTGCGCGCAGCCAAATCCGGCGTGATGACCGGTTTGCTGCTGGCTCTGGCCCGCATCAGCGGCGAGACGGCCCCCTTGCTGTTCACCGCTTTGAACAACCAGTTCTTCTCGACCAACATGAATGCCCCCATGGCCAACTTGCCCGTGGTGATCTTCCAGTTCGCCATGAGCCCTTATGACAACTGGGTGCGCCTGGCCTGGGGCGGCGCTTTGTTGATCACCTTGACCGTGTTGATCCTGAACATCTTGGCCCGCGTGTTTTTCCGCGAAAAAGCCCAAGGCTAATTTTTTGAATGGATGGAATTTCCAATGCCTGCAACGCAAAACCTGCCATTGAAGAACGCGATTGAAATTCGCAATCTGAACTTTTTTTATGGCACCTTCAAGGGCCTGAAAAATGTCAACCTGGACATCGCTGAAAACAAGGTCACCGCTTTCATTGGCCCCTCGGGCTGCGGCAAATCCACTTTGTTGCGCACGCTCAACCGCATGTACAGCCTGTACCCCGGCCAACGCGCCGAAGGCGAGATCAACTTCTATGGCCAGAACATCCTGGACGCCAAGCAAGACCTGAACTTGCTGCGTGCCCGCGTGGGCATGGTGTTCCAAAAGCCCACACCGTTCCCGATGTCGATTTACGACAACATTGCTTTTGGCATTCGCCTCTATGAAAACCTGAGCCGCTCAGACATGGACGAGCGCGTGGAATGGGCGTTGACCAAGGCAGCGATCTGGACCGAGGTCAAAGACAAGCTCGGTCAAAGCGGCTTGTCGCTCTCGGGTGGTCAGCAGCAGCGCTTGTGCATTGCGCGCACGGTGGCGGTGAAGCCCTCGGTCATTTTGCTGGACGAGCCCACTTCGGCGCTGGACCCCATCTCGACCGCCAAGGTGGAGGAGCTGGTGAGCGAGCTCAAGAAAGACCACACCGTGGCCATCGTGACTCACAACATGCAGCAAGCAGCGCGCGTGTCGGACTTCACGGCCTATATGTACCTGGGCGAGTTGATGGAGTTTGGTCAGACCGAGCAAATTTTCATGAAACCCGCCCGCCAGGAAACCGAAGACTACATCACCGGCCGTTTCGGCTGATCAGGAGCACAAGATGGATAAGCACATTTCAAGTCAATTCGATGCCGACCTGACCAACGTGTCCTCGCGCGTTTTGGAGTTGGGTGGTTTGGTGGAATCGCAAACCCGCCACGCGGTCTATGCCCTGGCCCAGTTCAGCGCCGAAGTGGCCGATCAGGTGATCGCCAGCGAAAAACAAGTCAACACGATGGAAGTGGAAATCGATGCCGAGCTGGCCTCGATCATTGCCCGCCGTCAGCCCACCGCACGCGATCTGCGCTTGCTGATGGCGATCTCCAAGATCACCGGCAATCTGGAGCGTGCAGGTGACGAAGCCGAGCGCATTGCCCGCATGGTCAAGCAGATCCTGGATCAGGGCAGCCCTCGCAATCTGCCATCGTCCGAGTTGCGCATTGCTTCGGATCTGGCATCGGGGCTGCTGCGCAAGTCACTGGATGCTTTTGCACGTCTGGATGTGAACACCGCTTTGGTGATTCTGAAAGAAGACGATCTGATCGATGCCGAGTTCAACGGTTTTGTGCGCAAGCTGGTCACCTACATGATGGAAGACCCCCGCACGATTTCGGCCAGTCTGGACTTGTTGTTTGTGGCCAAAGCCATCGAACGCATTGGTGACCATGCCAAGAACATTGCCGAATTCGTGATTTACGTGGTCAAGGGTGCCGATGTGCGCCACACCGCCTTGTCGGACATTGAACAAGCCGTCAAATGAGAAGCCTGCCCCGGATTTTGATTGTCGAAGACGAGTCGGCCATTGCAGAACTCATCTCGGTGAACTTGCGCCACAACGGCTTCCAGCCGGTGTGGGCCATGGATGCAGAGTCGGCTCAGCGTGAGCTGGACGAGGTTTTGCCCGATGTGATCTTGCTGGACTGGATGCTGCCCGGTGAAAGTGGCCTGACGCTGGCCCGGCGCTGGCGTGCCGCCACGCGCACCAAGGCTGTGCCCATCCTGATGCTGACCGCGCGCGGCGATGAAGCCGACCGCGTGGCAGGACTCGATGCGGGCGCGGACGATTACATCGTCAAGCCTTTTTCGCCACGTGAACTGTTGGCGCGCATCCGTGCGGTCTTGCGCCGCCGTGTGCCGGAGTCGGCCGGTGGCCTGGTCAAGGTTGCCGAGCTGCAACTCGATGCCGACACTTACCGCGTCAGCTGGCAAGACAAGCCGCTGAAGGTGGGGCCCACCGAATTCAAGCTTTTGCAGTACCTGATGCGTCACCCCGAGCGCGTGCACACCCGCGGCATGTTGCTCGACAAAATTTGGGGAGACCATGTGTACATTGAAGAGCGCACGGTCGATGTGCATGTCAAGCGCTTGCGCGAGTCTTTGGGCGAGGCTGGCAGCATGGTTGAAACCGTGCGCGGTGCAGGTTACCGCCTGACCGCTTCCCCTGCGGCCTGATGGGAGGCCTGCGTCGTGCTCATGCCTCTTTTTTCAATGTTGTTGTCGGCCGCACTGGCGGCGGGCCTGGGCTGGTGGCTGTTTGACGGCTTGGCCTCGGCCTTGGCGGCTTTGGTCGTGGTGGTGGTGTGCTTTGGCGCCATGGTTTGGAGGTTGCAGCGACTGGAGCGCTGGCTGGCCGGGCCTGATTTGCACAGCGATGTCGCCTGGCACGGCTTGTGGCGAGAGATCGCGCAGCGCATTCAACGCCTGATCAGGCAACGCGACAAGCAAGTGGTCACGCACGAGCAAAGGTTGCAGCATTTTCTGCAAGCGATTCAGGCCTCTCCCAACGGCGTGACTTTGCTCGACGAGCAGGGGCGGATTGAATGGTTCAACGACACGGCTGCGGCCCATTTGGGGCTGGACATCCGGCGAGACCATTTGCAGCACGTGGTGCATCTGGTGCGTGACCCTGTTTTTTCGCGGTATTTCGTCCAGGATCAGCATGATGCCGAGGTGGTCATCGAAGGCCGTTCTCTGTCGCTGGCGCAGAGTGTGCAGTTGTCTGTGCAATTGCATGCTTATGGTGAAGGCCATCAGCTGCTGCTTACGCGGGACATCACCTCCATCGCCTTGGCCGATGCCATGCGGCGTGATTTTGTGGCCAATGTGTCCCACGAAATCCGCACACCGCTCACGGTGTTGAGTGGCTTTGTGGAAACTTTGCAATCCCTTCCTTTGCCCGCACAAGAGCAGCAACGTTACCTGAATTTGATGGCGGTGCAGGCCTCGCGGATGCAAAGCCTGGTGGCCGATTTGCTCACCTTGTCCCAGCTGGAGGGCAGTTTGCCACCGGGTATGAACGAGAGAGTGTCGATTCAGGAGTTGATGACGCAGGTGGCCTCGGATGCGCAATCCTTGTCGGCGGTGTTGTCGGGGCAAGAAGGGGATCCGCGCCATGGGGTGCATCAACTCTTGTTTGACGCGGCACCGCCCTGGATGTTGCTGGGCGTGCGTTCCGAGTTGTTCAGCGCCATATCTAACCTGGTGAGCAATGCCGTGCGCTATACGCCTGCGGGCGGCACGATCCGGGTGGCCTGGTCACGCGATGCCGAGCAGGTCATGCTGTCGGTGAGCGACACGGGGCCTGGTATTGCACCAGAGCATTTGCCGCGTTTGTCCGAGCGCTTTTACCGCGTGGACCGCAGCCGCTCGCGCGAGACGGGGGGAACCGGCCTGGGCCTGGCCATCACCAAACATGTGGCGCAACGTCATGGCGGCGAATTGCGCATCGAAAGCCAGGTCGGCAAGGGCTCGACTTTCATGCTGGTGTTGCCGGTCAGCCGACTGGAACCTCAGGCTTGATGCCCCTGGGCTGATCAGTACTTTTCCGGAACCATCATTTCGGGAGGCACTGGGTGGCGGATGTAGTCCGGGTTGCGCACGCGCCCTGGCAGATTGACCTGGGGGTGTTCGATCTCGTGATAAGGCACTTGACCCAGCAGGTGGTCGATGCAGTTGAGTCGGGCTTTTTTCTTGTCCACGGCTTGCACCACCCACCAAGGGGCCTCGGGGATGTGGGTGCGTTCGATCATTGTTTCTTTGGCACGGGTGTAGTCTTCCCAGCGACGACGGCTTTCCAGATCCATCGGGCTCAATTTCCATTGTTTGAGTGGATCGTGGATGCGGCCCAAAAAACGGGCGTGTTGTTCGTCGTCAGTGATCGAAAACCAGTACTTCACCAGCTGGATGCCGCTGCGCACCAGCATCTTCTCGAACTCTGGCACCGATCGGAAGAATTCTTCGTATTCTTCTTCATTGCAAAAGCCCATGACTTTCTCGACGCCAGCGCGGTTGTACCAGCTGCGATCAAACAGCACGATTTCACCGGCGGCAGGCAGGTGCGAGATGTAGCGCTGGAAATACCACTGGGTCTTTTCGCGGTCGTTGGGCGCGGGCAGGGCGGCCACTCGGCACACGCGTGGGTTCAGACGTTGGGTGATGCGCTTGATCACCCCGCCTTTGCCTGCGGCATCGCGGCCTTCAAACAAGATCACCATGCGGTGGCCGGTTTTGACGACCCAGTCTTGCAGCATGACCAATTCGGATTGCAGTCGGAGCAGTTCCCGGAAATAGCGCAAACGTTCACTGGCCAATTCAGGTGTGGCATTGGGGTCGTTTGACAGGCGATCGTCCAGCTCCAGTTCGAGCTCTTCGTCCAGGCTGTCGAGCAGGTCTTCACGCAATTGGCGCATTTGCTCTTCGTTGATGCTTGTTGGGGTGGTCATAGGCAGAGGGTCCAAAATATTGAAATTCACTCTGCCATGGCGGGATGTCAATCTGATGACACTTGGAGATGGTTGGTGCGAAATTGTCATGACACTTTCATGACGGCGGTGCAGCATGACGGGATCAGGGCAACGTGTTGTTGCTCAACAAAAAGCCAACGATGCGCGTTTTCAATATCCAAGCTCAGCACGTCAGCGAAGAAGATCACTTGCCTGGAACCTTGCCAGAACAAGGTTTTGTCTGGATGGCGTTTGCCAGGCGTGAATTCGAATTGTTGCAAGGGCAGATTCAAGGATGGCTGCAAGACACCTGTGGTGTGCAGGTCTATGAGTTGCATTTGCACGATGTGTTGAACAACCAATTGCCATCACATTACGACTACACCTCGGACTACGATTTGCTGGTGTTTCGGCGTTTGGCGCGGGGGCGTTCTGAAACCGACTTGTCCAAGCCTGGCGAAGTCTTGCATCAGGAAAACCGCAAAGCAGGCCCCGGCATTTTGCGCAAGATCGACACCAGTCCTGTGGCTTTCCTGGTGTTTGACCGGGTGGTGATTTCGGTGCATCCGACCGATTGCGCGGTGCGCACGGTATTCGCCAGCCGCTTGCTCAATGCGGCGCAGATGGCGCCAGCGCAAGCGGCACACCGGTTGCCGGTCAGTCCGGCTGACTTGATGCTGCGCATGGTCAGCAGCGTGGTGGATGGGTATCTGGATTTGCGCCGTGAGTTGACGCGCCAGTTGGACCATTGGCAAAGTGAATTGATCAATCCCCATGCGCGCTTCAACAATTGGAGTGACTTGCTCAACGCCCGATTGACCTTGCATTATCTGGACGAGGTTTGTGAAGACCAGCGTGCTGCGATCAAGGACTGGATTGACGCTTTGGACACATGGCAGGTCAACGACACATCGACCCAGGAAAACCTTGAAATGCTGCGGGTGCGCAGCCGGGATGTTCTGGAACACATTGAGCGTGTGGTCCACCATGTCGGGCGATTGGAGCAAAGTGCGGAAACGGCTGTACAGATGCACTTCAATGCGCAAAGCAATCGAACCAACGAAATCATGCGCACGTTGACTGTGCTCACCGCGATATTTTTGCCGCTGAATTTGATCACGGGATTTTTTGGCATGAACTTTGAAAACTTTCCGCTCTTGCATTCGGAGGAAGGTCTTTTCATGACGGAGCTGTTCATGTTGGCGGTGGCCGTGGGTTTGGCCTGGGTGTTTTGGCGCAAGCGTTATTTGAGCGCATAAGGTGCATTCAGAGGGGTCTTGGGAATACGCGGGGATTACCCGTATGGTTTTGTGAGCGTTAATTGGGTATCTTTTTCATACCCGTTTGTCAAAACTATAGACAACGGGAAAATACAAAAGGAGACCGTTGATGACCGCTGCGCAAATTCAGAATGCCTTGGTGGTGTGCACCATCCTGGGCTTTGCGATGATGGAGTTCGTGAGCCGACGTTACAAGCACAACGTCAACGCCACCAGCAATGACACCAAGCTGGAAGTGCTCATGTTCCTGAGCGTTTTGGCGGTCACACAGCCGCTGGCGATTTTGGTCACGTCCAAGCTGGGCAACGCATTTTTTCCGCAATACAAAGATGTGTTGGCCGACCTGCCTTGGTGGGGCATGGTGGGTGTGCTTCTGATCTTTGACGACATGACCCAGTACTGGTGGCACCGCCTGTCGCATTCGCCATTCCTGTGGCCTTTGCACCGTGCGCACCACTCGGCCGAGTACATGAGCATCCGGGTGACCTTCCGCAACAATTTCTTTTATTACCTGATGATGCCCGGCTTGTGGTTTGCCGGTGCCTTGCTGTACCTGGGTTTTGGCGGCATGGTGTATGCGCTGTACATCGCGGTCAAACTGTTTGTGATTTTGGGCGCCCACTGCGCATGGCGTTGGGACGAGCCGCTGTACCGCATCCGTGCTCTGCACCCCATCATGTGGGTGCTGGAGCGCACCATCTCGACACCGGCCACGCACTGGGCGCACCACGCCATCACCAACAACGATGGCATCGGTCACTACAAAGGCAATTTTGGCAACTTGTTGTTCTTCTGGGACATCCTGTTTGGCAGCGCCCACATCACGCGCCAATACCCGGCCAAGGTGGGTCTGATCGATGACCAGTTGTTTGGCCAGGAACGCTGGTACCACCAGATGTTCTACCCCGTGTTGCAGTCGCAGCGCGAGCATTCGGCCTTGAAGTTCGGCGGCACCATCTACGCTGAGCCCGAAGAAGCCGCCAAAAGCCACTGATCCATCAAGCCGCCTGGGCGCGGCTTGATGAGCGCTTGGCCAGCAGCCAATGCAGGTTGGCAACGCTCAGCAAGCTGAGTCCGCCCAAAGCCAGTGACACGGCCCAGGGCCACGCGCCCAGGGGTTCGAATTTCAGCAATTGCGCCAGGGGTGGCCACTGCATGCCCAGCACGACCAGGCTCCAGGCCAGCAAGATCACCGCCCAGGCCGAAGGATTGGGCACACGCAAACTGGCCCAAAACTGGCCGGGCACTGCGCGGTTGACCACAATCAGCGCAGCAAAACCGAGAATCAAGGTGGTGAAGACCATGGTTCGAATTTGTTCTTCGCTCAATGCAGGCGTGGCCCACTGGCTGGCCCATGCATAGCTCAGGCCCACGCAGACCAGCACCAGCAAACCCTGAACCAGTGCCAGTGTGATGTCCCTGGCCCCAAACAGGGCTGCGCGGGTGTCGCGGGGCGGGCGTTGCATCACGTTGGCATCGGCGGGTTCATTTTCAAAAGCGATCGAGCAGGCCGGGTCGATGACCAGCTCCAGCAAGGCCACATGCAGCGGCAGCATCAGAGCAGGCCAGTTCATCACCATGGGCGTGAGCGCAATCCCGGCAATCGGGATGTGAATCGCAAAGATGTAGCGCATCGACTTTTGCAGATTGCCAAAGATGCGCCGCCCCACGCGGATGCCGCGCACGATCGATGCGAAGTTGTCGTCCACCAGCACCAGGTCAGCCGCTTCGCGGGCCACATCAGTCCCGCGCAAACCCATGGCGACGCCCACATGCGCGGCTTGTAACGCAGGAGCATCGTTCACCCCGTCACCCGTCATAGTGACCACCTCGCCGTGGGCTTGCAGGGCTTGCACGATGCGCAGCTTCTGGTGGGGCGAGATGCGGGCGCACACGCTCACTTGCGGCAACAAGTCTTGCAAGGCCTGGTCATCAAGCCGGTCCACTGCATCGCCGGTGAGGGTCTGGCCGGGTGGCAGACCGGCTTGCGCGGCGATCACCTGTGCGGTGGCTGGGTAGTCACCGGTGATCATGATCACGCGAATACCAGCTGATCGGCATTCGGCCATGGCTTGCGGGATTTCGGCACGCAGGGGATCGGTCAGACCGATCAGGCCAAGCCATTCAAACTCAAAAGCGTGGGCTGTTTCGGGCCAATCATTGCCCTGGAACCGGCTTTGCGCCACGGCCAGCACACGCAGTCCTTGTGCGGCCATGCTTTCCACGGTGCGTGACCAGGCCTGGCGCTCTGTATCACTCAGGTGGCACAGGTCCATCACTGCTTCGGGCGCGCCTTTGGCGGACACCACGCGGTCCAGGCTGTCATCAAATTGCCAGACATGGGACATGGCCTTGAGCTGAGGGCTCAGGGCGTAGCTTTGAACCAGCTGCCAGCCCGCGTGCAGGCGATCGGTTTGTGCCAGATGGGTTCGGCCCGAGGTGTGAAAGGCCGTTTCCATGGGGTCAAAAGGCTCGGGTGCGCTGGCCAGGATGGCGTGCTCCAGCAGCGGGTGAAATGCTTCAGGCAGAGCCGTCAGGGGGGCGGCCAACGAGGTGATCTGCGGTGCATCCGATGGGCCGACCGCGAGGGCGGTGACGGTCATCCGGTTTTCGGTCAATGTGCCGGTCTTGTCGGTGCACAGCACGGTGGTGGCGCCCAGCGTTTCAATGGCGTTGATGCGCCGGGTCAACACGCCTTCGCGCGTCAGGCGGTGTGCGCCCAGTGCCGGAAAAATGGCCAGCACCACCGGGTATTCCTCGGGCAGGATCGCCATGGCCAGGGCAATGCCCGAGAGCAAGGCCGGTATCCACTGGCCAGAGCGCAGGCCCAGGGTCAGCACCATGACCACGCACAAGACCAGCACAATGGCGGCCAGCCGCTGCACCAGTTGGGCGGTCTGGGTTTGCAACGGTGTGGTGCCCGAAGTCAGCTGCCCAAGCGATTGGCCGATGCGCCCGATCTGGCTGCGGCTGCCGGTGGCCGTGACTTGGGCCAGACCCTGACCGCGCACGACGAAACTGCCGGCATGGACTGAACCTACGTGCTCATCCGTGGATTTGTTCACAGGGACCGATTCGCCCGTCAGCAGCGACTCGTCAATTTGCAGGTTGTTGGCACTGCGCAATTGACCGTCGGCGGCCACGCGGTCACCTTCGGACAGCAGCAGCACATCGCCCACCACCACTTCGCGTGCGGGCACTTGCAGTTTTTGGCCGGATCGGATCACCTGGGCCAGCGGTTGCGTCAAATCGCGCAGGGCCTGGATGGAGGCTTCAGATTTGCCTTCCTGGTAAAAGGTCAAGACCAGGACGGCCAGGACAAACACAGCCAGGGTGAGGCCTTCGGTCAAATCTCCCAGCGCCATGTAGAGCACGGCCGCGGCCACGAGCAGGGCAAACATGGGTTGCTGCAGCATGTCCAGCAAACGCCTGACCACGCTGCGGCGGGGCGTTTGTTCGATTTCGTTGGGCCCGTCGGCGGCCAGGCGTGTGGCGGCTTGCGCTGTGCTCAGGCCTTCAAGGGTGGTAAGGTGGTTCTGTGTCATGGTAGGTACCCCTGCCAATGTGCCGCAGCGTGTCCCGATCTGGCTTGACCCAAGTCATGGAACGGCCTGCACTCTGGCGGCGTGAAATTCAAAGGACGATCGATCATGGACGACAACATCGGTGAATTTGTGAAACGCATCCGTGCTTTGGAGGCGCAGATCGAACAAGAGTTTCAGCAACGGCGGCAACAATTGCAAGCGGATTTCGAGAATCGCAAAGTGCAGTTTGAAGCCGAAGTCCTGGCGCAGCAACGGCGTTTCAAGGAAGGGGTGCTCAAGTATGTGTTGACGGCCGACTGGCGCCATGTTCTGAGCGTGCCCTTCATTTATCCAGTCCTCTTGCCGATGTTGTGGCTCGATGCCTTTGTCACGCTGTACCAGTGGGTGTGTTTTCCGCTGTACCGCATCCCCCGCGTCAAGCGATCTGACTACTTTGTGTTTGATCGGACGCATCTGGCCTATTTGAATGTTTTGGAAAAGATCAACTGTGCTTACTGCTCGTATGGCAATGGTCTGGCGGCCTATGTGCGCGAAGTGGTGGGTTTGACCGAGCAGTATTGGTGCCCGATCAAGCATGCCCGCCGTGTCATGCAGGCGCATCCGTATTACAGTGGCTTTGTGGACTATGGCGATGCGCAGAATTACCGCGATCAACTCGAACAATTGCGCCAGCAGCTGCAGCAGATCAAGCCCGATGCGGTGCTGTCACAGCCTGGACAGCCCGACGGCGCTGGGCTGACTACAGTGGGTGCCATGAAAACCTTTCAAACTCTGGCCGATCTGGCCGCGTGCGTTGGCCAGGATGTGGCCACCACCGAATGGGTGGAGATCACCCAGCAACAAGTCAACCAGTTCGCCCAGGCCACGGGTGACCACCAGTGGATCCACGTTGATGTGGAGCGGGCCAAGCAAGGCCCGTTTGGCGGGCCGATTGCACATGGCTTTTTGACCTTGTCTTTGCTGCCCCAGTTTTTTGACAAAACCGTGGAAGTGACCGAGGCGCGCATGGGCGTCAACTATGGTTTGAACAAAGTCCGTTTCATGGCGCCTGTGCCCGTAGGCAGCCGCTTGCGCGGGCATTTGCATCTGCACTCGGCCACGCCCATCGAGGGCGGCCTGCAGGTGCAGTGGAATGTGACCATCGAACGCGAGGGCAGCGACAAGCCCGTGTGCGTGGCCGAGTCGCTGGCACGCCTTTACAGCTGAGTGTCGAGGGGGCTGGCAGAAGCCCCGCCAAAGCCGTTTTGCCGCCAGGCCTCGAACACGGTCACCGCCACGGCGTTGGACAGGTTCAGGCTGCGCTGGCCTTCGCGCATGGGCAATTTGATCCGCTGTGTGGGGGCAAAAGTCTCACGCAGCTCGGGCGCCAGGCCCCGTGTTTCGGCGCCAAACACCAGCCAGTCGCCAGGCTGAAACGCCACCGTGTGCGCAATGCGGCTGCCTTTGGTGGTCAGTGCAAACATGCGCTCTGCAGCGGGTTGCTCGCTGGTCAGAAAGGCCTGCCAGTTTTCATGGCGGCGCAAGGCGGCGTACTCGTGGTAGTCCAGGCCTGCGCGGCGCATGTGCTTGTCGTCCATCGAAAAACCCAGCGGCTCGATCAAATGCAAGGTGCAGCCGGTGTTGGCCGCCAGGCGGATGACGTTGCCCGTGTTGGGCGGGATTTCGGGTTCGACCAGGACGATATGAAACATGGGCGGTATTGTGCCCTGTGCTCGCGGCGGCTTTTCAGTCGGGGTCTGCCTCGGTTCGGGCCAGCACGATGGCGCTGATGTGGCAAGCGCCCGCTTCCCGTAAGGCGTGTGCCGCTGTGTGCAGCGAGGCGCCGCTGGTCATCACATCGTCCACCAGGACCACCCGTTTGCCGCGGACTTCAGCCATGCGCAGGGGATCGACCGCAAATGCCCCTGTCAGATTCGCCAGCCGCTGTGCTCTGGGCAGGGTGCGTTGGGCCGGCGTGTGGCGGGTGCGCAGCAGCAATTCGGCCTGGGTTTTGGCCGCAGAGAGTTGACGGGCCAGCAGCAGGGACTGGTTGTAACCCCGCTCGGCCAGCCGTTCGGCCGACAAGGGGATGGGCAAGAGGCAGTCGGCCTGGGCCACCGTGTCTTCAACCCACGGCGCGTTCAGCATCAGGCTGCCCAAGGTGCTGGCCCAGCCCGCTTGTCCGTGAAATTTCAATTGAGCAATCAGATCAATCCAAGGCCAGGCGTAGGCGGTGGCGCTCAGGCACAAGTCCAACGGCGGCGGGGATTGCAGGCAAGCGCCGCAACGTCTGGCGGTCGTCAATGTCGATGCGGGCAAGGGCAGTGCGCAGGTGGTGCAACGCGCAAGAGGCTGGGCAAAGTAGCTGATGCAGTCTTCGCACAGGGGGGCTTGAGGCCAGCTGCGACACACCGCACAGCGGCTGGGCAGCCAGCGCCAGATGCCACCAGGCTGCTCAAAGACTGGCGGTGATGCCATCCCCCTGAACAGCTTGAACCTCATTTAGTCAATATACTGCCGCCACCGTTCTGACCACAAGTGCGTTCGATGAGTCCGTGCAGTGTGTGCAGTTTTGATGTCTTGTTTGCTTTGACCATGTCCGTACCCGAACGTCCCCCTTCGCTGGATCCTGTTGCTGCGCTGCGTTGGGCGGCTTATCCCGTGGCGGCGACCGTTTCACCCTGGTTGCACGAAGAAGTGGCTTCGCGCATGCAAGAGCGCCTGGATTTCATCAAGCTGCAGCCCCGGCAATGGGCGCATTGGGAGCCTTTGCGGGGCGGGTTGCAGGCGCACAAGGCGTTGCAACAACGCTACGGCCAGGCCGCTGTCTGGTTGATCAGTATTCGTCCGAACGAGGCCCTGGCGGCGCAAAAAGCCGTGCAGCTCGCCTGGTGGCAGCCTGCCCGCTGGACGGGGCCGCGCATGCAAATCGGGATTCCGCCAGAAGGTTCGGTCCAGATGGTCTGGGCCAATATGCAGTTGCATGCATCGCCTGAGCCGCAGGCCTTGCTCAAAAAGTGGCATCAGGCACTGGCGGTCGATGGTTTTTTGATGTTTTCCTGTTTCGGTCCAGACACCTTGCGCGAATTGCGTCAACTGTATGCCGGACAAGGCTGGCCAGCACCTGCGCACGAGTTCACCGACATGCACGATTGGGGTGACATGCTGGTGCAGGCGGGTTTTGCCGAGCCAGTCATGGACATGGAGCGCATCACGCTGACTTATGAAACGCCAGCGCGTTTATTGGCCGAATTGCGTGAGTTGGGCCGCAATCTGAACATTCAGCGGTTTGCGGGTTTGCGTGGCCGACGTTGGCGCCAGCAACTGGTGGATGCCTTGATGGGCTTGGCCAAGCCAGAAGAGGGCGGGCGTCTGTCCTTGAGCTTTGAAATTGTCTATGGCCATGCCCTCAGGCCTCAGCCGCGGGCTGCGGTGGCGGCGCAAACGGAAATCGGTCTGGATCAAATGCGCCAAATGTTGCGGCGGTCTTCTGACTTGTCGGATAAGGTTTGATTTTTATCAAAAGCCCCTCGTAACTCGGGTAAAATCCGGCGATATTTAGCCAAAGTGCGCGCTCTTGGGCGCGTTAGGTTATTGAAAGTTGACGCGTGTCAAATCCGGCTTACCAGTTCGCACAGGTGTCCGGGCCTTCCATTGATTGGCGGCTCCGGCGCAATTGTTCGGTAACGCCATCTCAGCTGGGGTGGTTTTACGGTTCGCTGTGTGCGGTCTCACTGGCCATTGGCTTGTTCTTCTGGTCTCAGGGGGCGCTGCTGGTGCTGACCTTTGCCGGTTTGGAGCTTGTTCTGGTGGGTGTGGCTTTCTTGGCCTATGCCCGCCACGCGACCGACGGCGAGTGGATTTCATTGCAAGGGCCAAATCTGGTCGTTGAGCTGGAAACTGCAGGTCGCCGCGAGCGGGCAGAGTTTGCGCGTCAATGGGTGAGGGTCGAGCCAAAATCTGGCGACCACAGCTTGATCGAGTTGTCAGGCCAGGGTCGTTCGGTCGAGGTAGGGCGTTTTGTGCGTCCAGAGCTCCGGCAAGTGCTGGCGCGAGAAATCAGAAAGGCCTTGCGCGCTGCGTGAGGCCTGTGGCGTTTCAGGTGTTTGCCTGATGTGCCGCTGGTGTGGGTTCAACAGAGACTTGGAAGTTAGTGAGAACTATGAAGATCATTTCCAACAAATTGGCTTCGCTGCTGTCGCGCGCGGGCATCTTCGCGGGCGCATGGCTGGCAACTGCTGCCCACGCTGTCAATGATTTGCCGGGTGGCCCTTCGGTCAATCAGCTCAACTTTGCAGCGCCAGCGACCAAAATCGCTGAAGAGCAGCATTGGCTGCACTGGATGATGTTGATCATCTGCACGGTGGTGTTCATCGCTGTTTTTGCGGTGATGTTCTATTCCATCTGGAAGCACCGCAAGTCGGTTGGCCACAAGCCAGCAACATTCAGTGAGTCCGTGACGGTCGAGATCTTGTGGACTGCTGCACCCTTCCTGATCGTGATCTTGATGGCCTTGCCCGCGACCAAAGTGCTCGTGGCCCAGAAAGACACCACCAATGCCGATTTGACCGTGAAGGTCACCGGCTACCAGTGGAAGTGGGGTTATGACTACATCAAGGGCCAAGGCGAAGGTCTGAGCTACATCTCCACTCTGGACTCCACTCAGCGTGCCATGTCGGATGCCGGTAAGCCAGAAGGCGACAACTACCTGCTCAAAGTGGACAACCCTCTGGTGGTTCCTGTGGGACAAAAAGTGCGTGTGATCACCACCGCCAACGACGTGATTCACGCCTTCATGGTGCCTGCTTTCGGCATCAAGCAAGACGCGATCCCCGGTTTTGTGCGCGACACCTGGTTCCGTGCGGAAAAGACCGGCGATTTCTACGGTCAGTGCGCCGAGTTGTGCGGCAAAGAGCACGCTTACATGCCTATTCACGTGAAGGTGTTGTCGGCTGCTGACTACACCGCCTGGGTGGATGCCGAGAAGAAAAAACAAGCGGCCAAAGCCGATGATCCAGCCAAAGTCTGGGCCTTGGATGATTTGGCCAAGCGTGGCGAAAAAGTGTATGCCGCCAACTGTGCTGCCTGCCACCAGGCCAACGGCAAGGGTGCTGGCCCGATCAAGCCACTGGACGGTGCAGCCGTGGTTCTGGATGCTGACAAGACCAAGCAAATTGCTGTTTTGCTCAACGGACAAAACAACGGAACGATGCCTTCCTGGAAGGCGCTGTCCGACACTGAAATCGCTGCCGTGATCACTTACACCAAGAACAACTGGTCCAACAAGACCGGGCAGATCGTGCAACCAGCTGAAGTGCTGGCCGCACGCAAGTAAGTCAGTACCGCATTAAATAAGAGGAAATCAAGATGAGTGCCGTTCTCGACCATCACGATCATGCCCACGACGACCACGGGCACGCGCCTGCGGGCTGGCGTCGCTGGGTCTATGCGACCAACCACAAAGACATCGGTACCCTGTACCTCTTGTTCAGCTTTGCCATGTTGATGGTGGGCGGTGTGCTGGCCTTGTTGATCCGCGCTGAGCTGTTCCAGCCTGGCTTGCAGATCGTCAACCCTGAGTTGTTCAACCAATTCACCACCATGCACGGCATCATCATGGTGTTCGGTGCCATCATGCCGGCCTTTGTGGGCTTTGCGAACTGGATGCTGCCTTTGCAAGTGGGCGCCTCTGATATGGCCTTTGCCCGCATGAACAACTTCAGCTTCTGGTTGATGATTCCAGCCGCCTTGATGTTGGTGGGCTCGTTCTTCATGCCCGGCGGCGCGCCTGCTGCTGGCTGGACACTGTATGCACCATTGACCCTGCAAATGGGTCCTTCCATGGACGCTGGTATTTTCGCCATGCACATCCTGGGTGCTTCGTCCATCATGGGTTCGATCAACATCATCGTGACTGTCCTGAACATGCGCGCGCCTGGCATGACCTTGATGAAGATGCCCATGTTCGCATGGACTTGGTTGATCACCGCTTACCTGCTGATCGCTGTGATGCCTGTGTTGGCTGGCGCGATCACCATGACGCTGACAGACCGCCACTTTGGCACCAGCTTCTTCAACCCCGCTGGTGGTGGTGACCCGGTCATGTACCAGCACATCTTCTGGTTCTTTGGTCACCCCGAGGTGTACATCATGATCTTGCCGGCCTTCGGCATCATCAGCCAGATCGTGCCTGCTTTCTCGCGCAAGAAACTGTTTGGTTACGCCTCCATGGTGTATGCCACTTCGTCGATTGCCATCTTGTCGTTCATTGTGTGGGCTCACCACATGTTCACCACCGGCATGCCTGTGACTGGCCAGTTGTTCTTCATGTACGCCACGATGCTGATCGCTGTGCCTACAGCTGTGAAGATCTTCAACTGGATCGCCACCATGTGGCGCGGTTCCATGACGTTTGAAACCCCCATGCTGTTCGCAGTGGGCTTCATTTTCGTGTTCACCATGGGTGGTTTCACTGGTTTGATCTTGTCGATGGCCCCCATCGACATCCAGATGCAAGACACTTATTACGTGGTGGCCCACTTCCACTATGTGTTGGTGGCGGGTTCCTTGTTCGCCTTGTTCGCTGGTTTCTACTACTGGTCTCCCAAATGGACTGGTGTGATGTACAGCGAAGGCCGTGGCAAGTTGCACTTCTGGTGGTCTTTGATTTCCTTCAACGTGACCTTCTTCCCGATGCACTTCCTGGGTCTGGCAGGCATGCCACGTCGCTATGCTGACTACCCCATGCAGTTCACCGACTTCAACATGATTGCATCCGTGGGCGCTTTCTTCTTCGGCTTTGCTCAGGTTTATTTCTTCCTGTTCATCGTCGTGCCCACCATGCGCGGTCAAGGTGCGAAAGCTTCTCAGAAGCCCTGGGAAGCCGCAGAAGGCCTGGAGTGGGAAGTCCCATCGCCAGCCCCGTTCCACACATTTGAAAATCCACCCAAGCTGGACGCCACTGCGACCCGCGTGATCGGTTGATTCGACCATGGCCATGACACCTGAACAAAAGAAGAGCAATGTGCGCTTGGGCCTGATTCTGGCTTCGGTGGCACTGGCTATCCTGATCGGTTTTGTGGCCAAGCTGATTTTGTTGCAGCACTGAGTTGATCTGATGAACTTGCGCGGTGAAAACCTGAAGATGGTGGGCAAGCTGGCGGTGGTGACCGCGGGCATGTTCAGCTTCGGGTATGCGCTGATCCCGATCTACAAGCACATCTGCGAGGTGACCGGGATCAACATCTTGTCGCTCTCCGAGCGCATGGTGCCTGGCAATGGTGCAGCGGGTTCTCAGGTCAAACTGCCTGCGAACACGCAAGTTGATTTGAGCCGTACCATCACGGTCGAGTTCGATGCCAATGCGCGTGGTCCTTGGGATTTCAAGCCTGAAAAGCGCTCGATCCAGGTCCATCCTGGTGAGCTCAACACCGTGATGTACGAGTTCCAGAATGTCCAGAACCGCCGCATGGCGGCTCAGGCCATTCCCAGCTACGCACCGCATCAGGCCGCCAGCCATTTCAACAAGCTCGAGTGTTTCTGCTTCAACCAGTACACATTGGAGCCCGGGGAAAAGAAACGGTGGCCAGTGGCTTTCGTGATCGACCCCAAGTTGTCCAAAGATGTGACCACCATCACTTTGTCGTACACCTTCTTTGAAGTCGGTGGCAAGACACCGGCTGCGCCTGTGGCGGCGGCTGTACTGGATCAAAAGCCGGGAGCAGGTTCATGACCGAACAGCGCAAAGGCTCTTTGCTTCGCACCGTGCAGGCTGTGCTGTGGTCGTTCATTGGGGTTCGCAAAAATGCGGATTACCAAAAAGATATTGAGAAGCTCAATCCCTTCCACATCATGGGTGTGGGCATTGCAGCTGCTTTGTTGTTTGTGCTGGGGCTGATTGCCCTGGTCAATTGGGTCGTGGTTCAACCCACGGGTCTGTAACCCCAAGATTCGAGTTCGAAAGAAAAGAGAGCAGGAGTCAGTATGAGTTCCACCGCACACGGCACAACGCCTTATTACTTTGTTCCCCATGAGTCGCGTCACCCTGTGATGGCTGCCATTGGTTTGTTCTTCGTGATCCTTGGCGCTGGTCAATGGATCAACGGTTCCGGTTGGGGCATGTATTCATTGTTCTTCGGCCTGATCTGGTGGCTGACGGTTCTGTATCAGTGGTTCAAGGATTCAATCGCAGAGAGCGAAGGCGGGCAATATGGCCGCAAGATCGACCTGTCTTACCGCTGGAGCATGACCTGGTTCATCTTCTCAGAAGTCATGTTCTTCGGTGCCTTTTTCTCGGCGTTGTGGTGGGCGCGCGCTCATTCAGTGCCTGCTTTGGGTAGCCTGGACAATGCCTTGCTGTGGCCTGACTTCAAGGCCGTGTGGCCTACCTTGGCGGCAGGTGCGACGGCATCGCCTGCTGGCATCATTGAACCCTTCCAGACCATGACCCCGTTCTGGTTGCCTACCATCAACACCGCCTTGTTGTTGACATCGGGCGTGACCTTGACGATCGCTCACCACGCCATGCAACATGGCGACCGCAGCAAGACCATCAAGTTCATGTGGATGACGGTGCTCCTGGGTGTGATCTTCCTGTTCGTCCAGGGCTACGAGTACGCTCACGCCTGGAGCGACATGAACCTGAAACTGTCTTCCGGCGTCTATGGTTCGACTTTCTACATGCTGACCGGCTTCCACGGCTTTCACGTGTTCGTCGGCATGTTGATGCTCTTGTTCATCACCCTGCGTTTGCAAAAGGGCCACTTCACGCCTGAGCGTCACTTCGGTTTCGAAGGTGCCGCTTGGTATTGGCACTTTGTGGACGTGGTCTGGCTGGGTCTGTACATTCTGGTTTACTGGATGTAAGGCTTGCCAGCCTCAACAAAAAAGCGCCCTTGGGCGCTTTTTTGTTGGTGAATCAACAGGGCTTCAGGCGCCAGCAGGAATGCCCGTGGGTTGAATCCAGCCCATCTTCCAGGAAACCAAGACGCACAGAAAGAGCACAATCGACAAGCCGACCCTCAAAGCCAATGCCGTGGCCATGCTGCCTTTGCGTGCAGGCTCCCCCTCTTGACGCGGGGCGCCACTGCGCATCATGTAAATCAGGGCGGAAACGAGGCTGGCCAGGATGGCCAAAAAAGCGAGTGCAACCAGTATCTTCATGAGCACCATTATCCGATGAGTCTGTCCCGAGCGTCTTTCAACAGCCTGTTGATTTTTGCGGCTGCCGCATTGGGCATGGCTTTGACCTTTTCATTGGGCATGTGGCAAGTGGGCCGCGGCCACGAAAAGCTGGCTCTGCAAGCAGCCAAAGATCAGCGCATGGCCATGCCCATGCTGGACGGGCGCAGCTTGACGAACGCCATCACGGCCACAGAGCTGCAAGGTTGGATGCACCGGCAAATGGTGTTCAAGGGGCGTTGGCTCAAAGAGCACACGGTCTATCTTGAAAATCGCCAGATGAATGGTCGGGCAGGGTTTTACGTCATGACGCCGATGCGCCTGGATTCAACGGGCCTGGTCGTTCTGGTGCAGCGAGGCTGGGCGCCACGCGCTTTCAATGACCGACAAGCGTTACCGCCGACAGAGACACCTGATGGGGTGGTTGAAGTGACAGGGATATTGGCCCCTTGGCCATCACGGCTGTACGATTTTGGTGGGGTGGAGACCGGTGCCATACGGCAAAATCTCGACCTGAGCACTTGGCGCCAGCAAACCGGTCTGGATCTGAAGAATTTCAGCCTGATCCAAACGGGTGTCGCATCCGAGGGGCTGTTGCGCGATTGGCCGGTGGTGGCCACGGGTGTGGAAAAACACCAAGGGTATGCTTTTCAATGGTTTGGGCTGTGTGCCCTGATCGGATTACTTTATGTCTGGTTTCAAATTGTCCAAGCACGTAGAAAAAAACGAACTGTCTGATGCGCCCTTGGGCATGACGGTGCACGCATTGCCACAGCCTGGCGAGGTGGCGCAAGCCGATGAGCAGCGCACCCATTCAGGCCGCTGGAAAATGTTGGCGCTTTTGCTGGTGTGTGCAGCGCCCGTCATCGCTTCGTATTTCACGTATTACGTGCTTCGTCCCGAGGCGCGTCGCCATTATGGTGAGTTGATCTCGCCGCAGGTTGATCTCCCGCTTGCACGTGTGCGCAATCTTCAAGGGCAAGAAGTCGATCTGAACAGCTTGAAAGGTCAGTGGCTGCTGGTTTCGGTGAGTTCAGCGCTTTGTTCGGATGCGTGCAAGGAAAACCTCTACTTTCAGCGGCAATTGCGCGAAATCATGGGCAAGGAAAAAGACCGCATGGACCGTGTCTGGGTGCTGATCGACGATGCACCGGTGGACGCGGCTTTGCTGCCCGCCTTGAACCAGGCGCACGTGCTGCGCGTACCTCCGGATATGGTGAAAACCTGGCTGAGTCCTGCCGCCGGACACGCGGTGCAAGACCACCTGTATGTGATCGATCCCATGGGCCATTTCATGATGCGCTTTCCGGCCCACATGGATGTGGCGGGTGCCTCCAAAGCCAAAAAGGATTTGGACCGTTTGATGCGCGCCTCCGCCTCCTGGGATCAAGCCGGTCGTTGATGGCATGAGCACGGTGGATTTGTACAACCTCAACCCCATTCTGCAAGTGATGGGGGCCGGGCTGGCTTTGGCCTTGCTGCCGATGAGCTGGTGGGTCTGGCGCCATCGCCACGCGCCTGCCGGTCGCCGCCTGCAGGCACTGACCATTCTGACCTTGTTCCTGACCTTTGACCTGATCCTGTTTGGCGCGTTCACACGTTTGACCGACTCGGGTTTGGGCTGCCCTGATTGGCCGGGTTGTTACGGCAGTGCCACGCCGGTAGGCGCGCAGCTGCACATCGAGGCTGCGCAATCGGCCATGCCCACCGGCCCGGTGACGCACGGCAAGGCATGGGTCGAGATGGTGCACCGCTACCTGGCCACAGGTGTGGGCGTCTTGATTTTGAGTCTGGCGGTCATGACCTGGCGTCAGCGCCGTCGTGATGCAGCCCAAGCGGTGAGCCCATGGTGGCCGACCTTCACCTTGCTGTGGGTCTGTCTGCAAGGCGCTTTTGGTGCCTTGACCGTGACGATGAAACTGTTTCCAGCCATCGTGACCTTGCATTTGCTGTTCGGCATCGGCTTGCTGGCATTGCTGGCGGCCCAGGCCGTGCGGTATGACGGCTGGCAAAGCCGTGCCGTGTCACCTGCGCTGCGCCGTGGTCTGTGGTTGGCCTATGGTTTGCTGTGGTTGCAGATTGCTTTGGGTGGTTGGGTGAGCACCAACTACGCGGTGCTCGCTTGCACCGGTTTTCCGTCGTGCAATGGCACTTGGTTCCCCGCGCTGGATTGGCAAGGCTTTGCACTGTGGCGCGATCTGGGGCACACCGTGGACGGCCAAGTGTTGCCATTTGCAGCTTTGACCACCATCCACTTCATCCACCGCAGTATGGCTTGGCTGGTGTTGGCGGTGTTGGTGGTTGTGGGTTGGCGTTTGCGCCATGTGCAAGGCATGCCAAGGCTGGCGCGGAGCATGCTGGCTTTGGCCGCGTTGCAATTGGCCACGGGCCTGAGCAATGTGGTGCTGGATTGGCCCCTGGTGGCCGCCGTCTTGCACACTGCAGGCGCATCGGCCATGGTGTTGACATTGACCTGGGCGCTGTGCATCAGCCGCTCGGACATTTCTGTGGATTCACGGCGCCATGGCGCAGGTGAGCGTTCTTCTTTTGATTCAAGGCCTGCTGCATGACTGCTGCGACTTCTTTTTCGGCTTGGCGCCAGTATTACGCGCTGACCAAACCCCGTGTGGTTCAACTGATCGTGTTTTGTGCACTGATCGGCATGGTGTTGGCGGTGCCTGGTGCGCCGGGCATGCCCGAGTTGTGGTCGGGTCTGTGGGCCTGCATCGGTATTTGGCTGGTGGCTGGCGCGGCGGCGGCGTTCAATTGTCTGGTGGAAAAAACCATCGACGCCAAAATGAAGCGCACCGCCTGGCGGCCCACCGCCAAGGGTGAATTGAGCGATCGCCAGGCCCTGCTGTTCTCGGCCACCTTGTGCGCGGTGGGCTCGGCCGTTTTGTACCTGATGGTCAACCCCTTGACGATGTGGTTGACCTTCGCCACTTTTGTGGGCTACGCCATCATCTACACCGTGATCCTCAAGCCGCTGACGCCGCAAAACATCGTGATTGGCGGCGCCAGCGGTGCCATGCCGCCGGTGCTGGGCTGGGCCGCCATGACAGGCGATGTGGGCCCTGAAGCGCTCATCCTGTTTCTGATCATCTTCTTGTGGACACCGCCGCATTTCTGGGCACTGGCGCTGTACCGTGTGGAGGACTACCGCAAGTCCGGCCTGCCCATGCTGCCCGTGACCCATGGCAATGCCTTCACCCGTCTGCAGATTCTGCTGTACACCGTGGTCTTGATGGCCGCCTGCCTGATGCCCTTTGTCTATGGCATGAGCTCCTGGCTGTACCTGGGCGTGGCCGTGGTCCTGAGCATCGGCTTCATTGCTTACGCCGTTGCCTTGTTCCGCGCTTACTCCGATGAACTGGCGCGCAAGACTTTTCGCTTTTCCCTGATCCATCTGAGCGCCCTGTTTGCCGCGCTGCTGGTCGATCATTACCTTTTCTGAGCAACCCATGAACAAACGTCAATGGCTGGGTGGCCTTAGCCTGGTGGCCTTGCTGGCGCTGGGCGCATGTGGTCAGGACAAACCGGCTTTTCGCGGGGTGGACATCACCGGTGCCGAATACGCACAAGGCTGGGAACTGGCCGACCAAAACGGCCAGGTGCGCACGATCAAGGACTTTGCCGGCAAAGTGGTGGTTGTTTTCTTTGGCTACACCCAATGCCCCGATGTGTGCCCGACCTCCATGCAGGAGTTGGCCGAGGTCAAGCGCTTGCTGGGCAAAGATGGCGAGCGTTTGCAAGGCGTGTTCATCACGGTGGACCCGGACCGGGATACCCCCGAGCTGCTCAAGTCCTACATGGCCAACTTTGATCCGAGCTTTGTGGCTTTGCGTGCCAGCACACCCGAGCAGCTGGCCAAGGTCACCAAAGACTTCAAGATTTACTACAAGAAGGTCGACGGCAAAACGCCCACCAGCTACACCATGGACCACTCGGCAGGCAGCTTCACCTTCGACCCTCAAGGCCGGGTCCGCCTGTACAACCGCTATGGCAGCGGCGCAACGGCGCTGGCAGAAGACGTCAAGATTTTGCTGAAATAGCTGCGGGGGGTAAGCCCCCGCTGTGGATCAGTTGATCTGAATTTTCTGGCGCACGATGATGTCGCCCAGCGCTTTCGTATCGGCCTGTATCCGGTTGCGCAAACCCTCGGGTGATGAGCCCACCACCTGCCAGCCTTGCTGGAACAAGCGTGCGCGCATGTCGGGCGAACGCACGATCTCGCTCACAGTGGCCGACAGTTTGTTCAACACGGCAGGTGGCATGGAAGCGGGTGCCGCCACAGCGTTCCAGATTTCCAGCTGGTAGTTTTTGACGCCAATCTCGGCCAGGCTGGCCACATCGGGTGCGAGCGTGCTGCGGCCAGCGCTGGTGCTGCCGATTGCACGCAGCTTGCCTGCCCGCACCTGGGCCAAAGCCATGGCGGGCGGCAGCAGCGCCAGCTGGATTTGACCGCCCATCATGGCGTTCATGATTTGTGGGTTGCCAGGGTAGGGCACATGCACCGGGTCAATGCCTGCCTGCGCCTTGAGTAACTCCATGCCCAGATGGGCCACTGTGCCCACACCGGGCGAGCCGTAGCTGAGTTTGTTGCCACTTTGTTGGGCATGGGCCAGCCATTGCGTGGGTGTGGCACCGGGCGCATCAGCAGGCGCTGCCAGCAGCAAAGGCGCTGTGCCAATCAGGCTGACTGGGGCCAGTTCTTTCAAGGGGTCGTAGGGCACCTTGGGGTTCAAGATGCGGGCAATCGTCATGTTGCCGTTGATCATCAGGCCCAGGGTGTGGCCATCGGTGGACTTGGCCACATGGTCGGCCGCGATGTTGCCACCTGCGCCCACCTTGTTTTCTACGATCACGGTCTGGCCCAGGGCTTTGCCCAAAGGCTCTGCCAGAGCACGTGCCGTCAAGTCAGGGCTGGAGCCTGCAGGAAAGCCGACCACCAGCTTGAGGGGCTGCGTGGGCCAGTCCGCCGCGGCTTGGGTGGCGGTACTGCCCAAGCCCAAGGCAAGAGCAGCAGCGCTCAAGAGCGAACGGCGGGAAAGTGAATACAGGGCGGGCAGGCACATCGAAGGATCTCCGGAACATCTCAACAACTGTAACTTTAGCGCAGTGGACTCCGGCCAAGGCAGATTCGCTGGCTGGACCGCATGGCCAAAAAAATACCCGGCCATGGCCGGGTATTGGGCAGGGGCTGCAGTCGGTTTCAGGCGAACTCGACGAGTGCCTTTTTCATTTTCTTCATGGCCGCGACTTCAATCTGGCGGATGCGTTCTGCGCTCACGCCGTATTCGGCCGCCAGGTCGTGCAGTGTCATGCCGCCCGAGCCGTTGTCGTTGACCTTGAGCCAGCGCTCTTCCACGATGCGGCGGCTGCGTTCGTCCAGCGCGTTCAGCGCGGCAAGCAGGCCATCGCTGGCCATCACATCGCGTTGGTGCGCTTCGATCATGGCGGTGGGCTCGTGGCTGGCATCGGCCAGGTAGGCAATGGGGCCAAAAGCCTGCTCGCCATCGTCGGATGGTGCCGGGTCCAGCAACACATCGCCGCCAGACATGCGCGTCTCCATCTCGATGACTTCTTCGCGCTTGACGTTCAGGTCATGCGCCATCACATCGATCTGGTCGGACGTCAAGGTGTCGCGGTGTGTGCCCTCGTCGGCTTCGGCTTTGAAGCCTTGCTTCATCGAGCGCAGGTTGAAAAACAGCTTGCGCTGGGCCTTGGTCGTGGCGACCTTGACCATGCGCCAGTTTTTCAGGATGTACTCGTGGATCTCGGCCTTGATCCAGTGCAGCGCGTAGCTGACCAGGCGCACGCCTTGATCGGGGTCGAACCGTTTGACGGCCTTCATCAGGCCGACATTGCCTTCCTGGATCAAGTCGCCATGCGGCAGGCCATAGCCCAGGTATTGGCGCGACACGGACACCACCAAGCGCAGGTGCGAGAGCACCAGCTTGCGGGCAGCTTCCAGGTCGTCGTTGGCCTTGAGTTGGCGGGCGGCTTCTTGCTCTTCCTCAAGGGTGAGCATGGGCATGCGGTTGACCGCAGTGATGTACGCATCCAGATGACCCAGGGAGGGCACCACGGCCCATGGGTTGCTCAGAGTCATCGCGGTGGCCGGGGAAATGGTTTGAGTTGTCATACCAGAACTCCTTTCAATCCGCCTATATTAGCACTCCCTGCTGTTGAGTGCTAATACCCTGAACACACAAGCCGTGTGCAGGTGTAACAGGTAGGGCGTTCAGTCTTGGATCACCAGGCCAGCGCTGCCTTCGACCACCCGGCCCAGCACGGCGGCTTGGTCAAAGCCGTGACGGGCGAAGGTGGCCAGCACCTCGTCCACGGTGTCCGGACTGCAGGCCACCAGCAAGCCGCCGCTGGTCTGCGGGTCGGTCAGCAATGCCTGGTCCTGAGAGGCAAAGCCCGCAGGCAGCTGCACAGCCTGGCCATAACCGGTCCAGTTGCGACCAGACGCACCCGTGACCATGCCTTGGGCAGCCAGCTCGCGCACGCCGGGCAGCAGGGGCACGTTGTGCCAGTCAATTTGGACCGTACAGCCGCTGCCACGGGCCATTTCCAGGGCGTGGCCTGCCAGACCAAAACCGGTCACGTCGGTGAGTGCGTGCACACCTGGCAAGGCTGCCAGTTCGGGGCCCGGGGTGTTTAGCCGGGTGGTGGTGGCGATCATTTGCGCATAGCCTTCGGGGGGCAAAGCGTTCTTTTTGAGGGCCGCTGACAGCACGCCCACGCCCAGTGGCTTGCCCAGCACCAGAACATCGCCTGGGCGGGCATCGGCATTGCGTTTGATGCGGTTGGGGTGAACCAGGCCCAAGGCCACCAGGCCGTAAATTGGCTCGACCGAGTCGATGGTGTGGCCGCCCGCGATCGGGATCCCCGCGGCCTGGCAGACGCTGGCGCCGCCTTCGAGGATGCGGCCAATGGTCTGGGTGGACAACACATTGACCGGCATGCCCACCAGCGCCAAAGCCATGATGGGCGTGCCCCCCATGGCGTACACATCGCTGATGGCGTTGGTCGCGGCAATGCGGCCAAAGTCGAGCGGATCGTCCACGATGGGCATGAAAAAGTCGGTGGTCGCGATCAGCGCCTGCTCATCGTTGAGCTTGTAAACCGCCGCGTCATCCGCTGTCTCGATGCCCACCAGCAACTCCTTGGGCAGGGGCATCGCGTGGGTGCTTTTGAGGATGTCTGACAGCACGCCCGGTGCGATCTTGCAGCCGCAGCCGCCCCCGTGCGAGAGGGAGGTCAAACGGGGTTCGGATCGGGTTTCAGTGGTGGTCATGGGGTTCAGCTCAGCAGGGCCTGCGCGAATTCGCTGGCATCAAAGGTTTCGAGGTCTTCCAGTTTTTCACCCACGCCGATGAAATACACCGGGATGGGTTTTTCGCGTGCGACGGCACACAAGACGCCGCCCTTGGCTGTGCCATCCAGTTTGGTCACGATCAGGCCCGTCAGGCCCAAGGTCTCGTCAAAAGCCTTGACCTGCGCCAGCGCGTTCTGGCCGGTGTTGCCGTCAATCACCAGCAGCACCTCGTGCGGTGCGGAGGCCTCGGCCTTTTGCACCACGCGCTTGATCTTGCCCAGCTCTTGCATCAGGTGCAGCTGGGTGGGCAGGCGGCCTGCGGTGTCCACCAGCACCACGTCACGGCCCCGTGCGCGGCCTGCGGTGACGGCGTCAAAGCTCACCGCAGCAGGATCGCCGCCCTCCTGGCTGACGATCTCTACCGTGTTGCGGTCGGCCCAGACGGCCAGTTGTTCACGCGCTGCGGCACGGAAGGTGTCGGCAGCGGCCAGCAAGACGCTCAAGCCGTCATCGGCCAGGTGCTTGGTCAGCTTGCCAATCGAAGTCGTTTTACCCGCCCCGTTGACCCCGGCGACCATGATCACCGTGGGGTGGTGGGCGCCGATCTCCAGCGGTTTTTGCAAGACTTTCAGCAAGTCGGCAATCGCATCGGCCAGCAGGCCTTTGACCTGAGCAGGCTCGGTGGCCTTGGCCTCTTTGACGCGGCGCTTCAAGTCCTGCAGCAGGTGTTCGGTCGCCTTGACGCCGGTGTCGGCCATCAGCAAGGCGGTTTCGAGTTCTTCGTAAAGCTCGTCATCGATGCGCGTGCCCGTGAACACCGTGGTGATGCTGGAGCCCGTCTTGCGCAGGCCATTTTTCAGGCGGTCCAGCCACCCTTGGCGTGCGGGTGCGGCAGGCGCAGTCACCACGGCTGGTGTGCTGGCGCTGGCGGTGTTGTCAGGTGTCGGGGAGGATTTCGCCTGCTCTGGCGGGGATTTTTTGCGGAAGAAACTGAACATGGTGTGGATTTCAAGGATCATGCATTCTATGAAACCGAACTTTCTCTTGGGAATTTCCTGGCTGGCGCTGCTCCTGGGCACGCCTTTGGCCCTTCAGGCCCAATCGCCAGCTGTTCATCCCCAGGCCGTCAAACCGGCGGCGCAAGTGCACACTTATACCCTGGCCAATGGCATGACGCTGTGGGTCAAACCTGATCGCCGCGCCCCCACGGCCGTGCACATGGTCTGGGTGCGGGTGGGCTCCATGGACGAGGTGGATGGCACCAGTGGCGTGGCCCACGTGCTGGAGCACATGCTGTTCAAAGGCACGCCCAGCTTGGCTGCGGGCGAGTTTTCCCGCCGCGTGGCGGCCTTGGGCGGGCGCGAAAACGCGTTCACGTCCAAGGACTACACGGGCTATTTTCAGCAGATCCCCGCGCACCAGCTGGAGGCCGTGATGCGGCTGGAGTCAGACCGGTTTGCCAACAACCAGTGGCCCGATGCCGAATTCGCCAAAGAACTGGAGGTCGTCAAGGAAGAGCGCCGCATGCGTACCGAAGACAACCCCCGTGCCTTGTTGCACGAAATGCTGGCCGCCACCTCTTTGACCGCTTCGCCTTACCGCCGCCCCATCGTGGGCTGGATGAGCGATCTGGACGCCATGACGGCGCAAGACGCGCGCGATTTTTACCGCCGCTGGTACGTGCCGGGCAATGCAGTGGTGGTGGTGGCGGGGGATGTGGACCCTGTGCAGGTCAAAGCGCTGGCCGATAAATACTATGCGGCGATCCCGGCCCGCGCTGTGCCTGACCGCAAGCCCCAGCAAGAGCCTGCCCAGCAAGGGCTGCGCCGGTTTGAATTCAAGGCTCCGGCCGAACAGTCTTATGTGGCGCTGGCCTTCAAAGTGCCCCGCTTGGCCAGTCTGCAGCCTACGCCAGAGCATGACGATGCGCTGGCCCTGACCGTGTTGGCTGCGGTGCTGGACGGCTACAGCGGCGCCCGCCTGGAGCGCGCCCTGACCCAAGGCGATCAGCGCCTGGCCGACAGCGTGGGCGCCAGCAACGGCCTGATGGGCCGTGGTCCGCAATTTTTCTACCTCGAAGGCGTGCCCGCCAAAGGCCAGACCACCGAGGCGCTGGAGGCCGCCTTGCGTGCCCAAGTGCAAAAAGTGGCCACCGAAGGCGTGACCGAGAGCGAGTTGCAGCGCGTCAAGACCCAGTGGGTTGCCAGCGAAATCTACAAGCTCGACTCGGTCTTCAACCAGGCGCGTGAATTGGGTGTGGCCTGGGCGCTGGGTTTGCCCGCTGATCATGGCGAGCAACTGGTGGCGCGTCTGCGCCAGGTCACAGCCGCGCAAGTGCAAGCCGTGGCCCAAAAATATTTTGGCGACGACAGCCTCACCGTGGCCGTCTTGCGTCCACAAGCCATGTCGGGGCAGCCCAAGCGCAAAGCACCTGCTGGTGCACGCCACTGAAGGGGCGCATCATGAAAGCCAACCACACGATGTCTTTGATTCCTGCGTTTTCGGCGGCGCGCCGCCTTGGGCTTTGGCGAGCCTGCGTCGGCGCTTTGTGCTTGGCCGCGGCTGGCGCGCAAGCGGCCTTGCCCATTCAGCATTGGACGCAAGCCAACGGTGCCCGCGTGTACTTGGTCGAAAGCCATGCTATCCCTATGGTGGATGTGCAGATCGACCTCGATGCGGGCAGTCGGCGCGATCCGGCCGCTCAGGCTGGCCTGGCCTCGGTCATGGCCGGACAAATCTCGAGCGGCCTGCGCGCTGACCCCAAAGGCTCGGGCCCGTATGCCCAAGCCATGGACGAAAACCAGCTGGGTGAAGCCTGGGCCGACCTGGGGGCCAGCTTTGGCACCGGGGCCAGCGCAGACCGCTTGAGTTTTTCACTGCGCAGCCTGAGCTATCCGGATTTGCTGGACAAGGCGGTGGCCCTGGCCGCGCGTCAGATGGCGCATCCGGCGTTTCCCGAGGTCATCTGGGTGCGCGATCGTGAACGCCTGTCGGCCGCCATCCGTGAAGCCTTGACGCAACCGGGCACGGTGGTGCAAAACACCTATGCCTCGGCCGTTTATGGTGGTCACCCTTACGGCTACAAAACCACACCCGAATCCTTGTCGCGCATTGGCGCGGCGGATCTGACCGCCTTGCATGCCCAGGCTTTGCGCACCTGCAATGCCTCGGTCAGCGTGGTGGGGGATCTGTCGCGCGCCCAGGCCGATGCCTTGGTCAAGCGTTTGCTGGCCTTGTGGCCTGCCACGTCGGTGTGTCAGCCCATGGCGCCCGTGGCCGAGGTGGAGCCTCTGAAGACGGCGCAAGCCATGAACGTGCCCTTCGACTCGGCCCAGGCCCATGTGCTGATGGGCCAGCCGGGTTACAAGCGCAGCGACCCGGACTTTTTCGCTTTGCTGGTGGGCAACCACATTCTGGGTGGAGGTGGCTTTGTGTCGCGCCTGACTGAGCAGGTGCGTGAAAAACGGGGCTTGAGCTACAGCGTGTACAGCTATTTCTCGCCGGGCTTGCATGCAGGCGCCTTCACGGTGGGCTTGCAAACCAGGCCTGACCAGGCCGCGCAGGCCACCGCCGTGGCACAAGAGGTGGTGCGCACTTTCGTCCAGGACGGCCCCACCGAAGCCGAGCTGCAAGCGGCCAAGTCCAACCTGATCGGTGGCTTTGCCTTGCGCATCGACAGCAACCGCAAGCTGCTCGACAACGTGGCCAACATCGCCTGGAACCGTTTGCCCCTGAACTACCTGGACACCTGGACTGCGCAGGTGGAACGTGTGCGTGTGGACGATGTGCGCCGCGCCATGGCCCGGGTGTTGCAGCCCGAGCGCATGGTCACGGTGGTGCTGGGCGCGCAGCCCTGAGGCAACCTGTCAAATGTGCGCCGCAAAAGCGGGCACATGGCGCATGTGCAGCGTCAGGCCCAGTGCTGCCATGTGGTTGTCGTTGCGACCCAGAATGGTTTGCGCCAGTGGCAGGAACTCTTGCTCTTCCAGCTTGGCGTGGCTTTGGTAGCGTTGCACCATGGCTTCGAGCGCAGCCACATCCAGCGTGGTGTCTTGCCCCTTGGAGACCTTGCGCAAGCCGGGCTCCAGCGATTCCCAAAGCTTTTCCAGACTCCGGTGGTCTTGCGTGAGCTGCTCGATCAGTGCATCTACCTTCATGCGCTCTGCGCCGGACTGTGCACTGGCGCGCACAGCAGGAAAAAGGTCTTTTTCTTCTTCGCTGTGGTGCGTGTACAAGCCGGTGCTGAAAAAGGCCAATGACTGATCGGCAATCTTGCGGGCTTGCGCCGCAGGTCCGAGCAAGGCGGGCAAATCCCCCATGCGGGAGAGCTGCGCAAAAATGCCCACATGGCAGTTTGAAAAATGGCTGATCGGGGCTTCGTTGTCGTGGTGGCTCATTGGTTTGTCCATTTCTTGAAACGTTTGATGGTTTGACTCTAGGCAAGGTGCGCCGGGGTGCCAAGCCTTATCGGCGACTTGTTTGACGCAAGTCATCTTGTGCGCCTCTGGCGTGCGTGTCGGGTGGCCCTGGTGCAACAGTCACATGCCGTTACAACTGGCGCTGTCATGGCGTCATCAAGTGCTTCGCAGGCCGCGTTGTAGTTGTAAGTCCAGCAAGGTGCTGAACTGAAAACTGAAAGAAGGACTCTTCTCATGAACAAGCTGCTCGCTACCCTGATCGCCGGTTTCTTCGCTGCCGGTGCGTTTGCCCAAGCTCCCGCCGCGTCTGCGACAGCTGCTGTCGCTGCAGCCCCCGCTGCTGTTGCCGCCGCTAAAGTGGAAGCCAAGGACGCCAAGGCAGAAGCCAAAGCCCAGGCCAAGGCTGCAAAAGCCGAAAAGAAAGCGGCTCACAAAGCCGAGGCCAAAGCGGCACATGCAAGTGCTGAAACCAAAGTGGCACCTGCCGCAGAGAAAACGGCCGAGAAAGCCGCTGCCAAAGTGGATGCCAAGATGCCGCAAGGCAAGTGATACCCAGCGGCCGGACTTTCGGTCCGGCCTGCTGTTCACCCACAAGAAGCCAGCACGTGTGCTGGCTTCTTTGTTTGGGCATGCCGTTTGAGCGTGTCCGCATGACGGAAGGGCCGCAGGTGGCCCTTTACACTTGGCCCCATGCGTTCATCCAAAGTTTCTTCAGCACCGCGCCAGGCTGCGCGTGCGCCTGCAGCTCCTGCAGGCCAACCCAAAGGCCATGCCACGCACGAAGTGCGCATCATCGGTGGTCAGTGGCGCCGCACCCGCTTGAAGGTCATCGACAAACCTGGCCTGCGCCCCACGCCTGATCGCGTGCGCGAAACGCTGTTCAACTGGTTGGGCCAAGACCTGGCAGGCTGGCGCTGTGTAGACGCTTTTGCAGGCACCGGCGCTTTGGGCCTGGAGGCCGCATCGCGCGGGGCTGCGCATGTCTTGATGCTGGAGCAAGACCCGGTTTTGGTGAGCGCTTTGCAAGCGCATGTGCTGCGCTTGCAGGCAGGCATGGTCCAGGTGCAGCGTGGCGATGCCATTGCGGCCTTGCAGCGCTTGCCGTCCGGCAGTGTGGACTTGGTGTTCATCGACCCGCCGTTTGACGGCCCCTGGTTTGAGTCTGCACTCAAGGCGGCCGCAGCGGCGGTGCCGCTGGGCGGCTGGGTGTATTTGGAGGCTCCTGTGGCCTGGACCGACGAGGCGCTGGGTGTTTGGGGCCTGAAGGTCGAGCGTCACCTGAAGGCCGGTGCCGTGCATGCCCATTTGCTCCAGCGCACTGCATAAACGCACTGCATAATTTGTGCAGACTGAACCGAGGACTCCACCATGAAACACCCCGTGATCGCTGTTTACTCAGGCACCTTCGACCCGTTGACCTTGGGCCACGAAGACGTGGTGCGCCGTGCAGCCCGCATGTTCGATCAGGTCATCATCGCGGTGGCCACCGCCCACCACAAGAAAACCCTGTTCACCCTGGATGAGCGCCTGCACCTGGCGCAGTCGGCCTTGCACGATTGCGCCAATGTGAAGGCGGTGCCTTTTGACGGGCTGATTGTGGATTTTGTGCGTGCCCAAAAGGCGCAAGTCATCGTGCGTGGTCTGCGCTCGGTGACCGACTACGACTACGAAACCCAGATGTCGGGCATGAACCGGCACTTGGCGCCTGATGTGGACACCGTGTTTTTGCACACCAGCGCGAACGTGCAACACATCAGCAGCACCTTGGTGCGCGAAATCGCCAAGCTTGGCGGTGATGTGGCGGGCCTGGTGTCTGCGCCGGTGCTCAATGCCTTGCAGGCCAAGGTGGCCACCAAGCATTGATGAATGGGCGTGTCGGGGCTAAAGCCGCCGACCTACCGATGGATGGGCCCGTAGGTCGGACCTTCAGGTCCGACATTTTTCAAAGCTCGGCGCCTTCCACCAAAAAGCGCACCCGCTTTTGACCCTGCCACTCGTCGGCGTCGAGCCGATAAGCCAGCTTGACCCGCGCAGGCAAAGGCTCGGTGCGGCCAAACCAGATGCCGTCCACCGGCTGGCCCTGGTGCTTCATCTTGAGGGTCAGGTGCTTTTCGCCCACCAGCCGCTGCGACACCACCTCGATCTCTTCACAAAACACGGGTGGCGCAAAGCCCTGGCCCCAGACTTCGTGGTGCAGCATGTCCACCAGATCGACCCGGCGGTATTCGGCGGGCAGCGGCCCGTCGGTCTCCAGTCGGCGTTGCAGTGTGGCAGCGTCCAGCCATTCCATGGCCACCTGGTTGAGCGTTTCCTCGAACACATCGAGGTGCTCTTCGGCCACGGTGCAGCCCGCCGCCATGGCGTGGCCGCCAAAGCGCAGCAGCACGCCGGGGGCGCGTTTGGCCACCAAATCCAGCGCGTCGCGCAAATGAAAACCCGCAATCGAGCGGCCTGAGCCCTTGAGTTCGTGTTCCTTGCCCGGAGCGCTGCTGGCGGCAAACACAAAGGTGGGGCGGTGCAGCTTGTCCTTGATGCGCGAGGCCACGATGCCCACCACGCCTTCGTGAAAGTCCGGGTCGAACACGCAAATGGCGGGCGGCGGCTCGTCGCCTTCGTCAAACAGCGACTCGGCCATCTCCATCGCCATCTCGCGCATGTCGCCCTCGATCACCCGGCGTTCGCGGTTGATCGCGTCCAGCTGCCGGGCCAGCTCGTCGGCACGGGCCGCGTCGTCGGTCAGCAGGCATTCGATGCCCAGCGTCATGTCGGCCAGGCGGCCTGCTGCGTTGATGCGTGGCCCCAAGGCAAAGCCAAAGTCAAACGTCGTGGCCTTGGCGGCTTCGCGGCCCGCTGCGCGCATGAGCGCGGCCATGCCGGGCGGCAAAGCGCCCGCCCGCACACGGCGCAGGCCCTGCGCCACCAGGCGGCGGTTGTTGGGGTCCAGCCGCACCACGTCGGCCACGGTGCCCAAAGCCACCAGGGGCAGCAGGGCGTCCAACCTGGGTTGGTTGCTTGCATCAAACACCCCGCGCTGGCGCAGCTCGGCCCGCAGGGCCAGCAGCACGTAAAACACCACGCCCACACCTGCGATGGATTTGCTGGCAAAGCTGCAGCCGGGTTGGTTGGGGTTGACGATGACTTCGGCGCTGGGCAGTTCGCTGCCGGGCAGGTGGTGGTCGGTCACCAGCACCTGCAGGCCCAGGGCTTGCGCGGCCTGCACGCCCGCCACGCTGGCGATGCCGTTGTCCACGGTGATCAGCACATCGGCCCCTTGCGCGTGCACGCGCTGGGCAATCGGGGGCGTGAGGCCATAGCCGTCCACCACGCGGTCGGGCACCAGGTAGCTCACGTTGTGGGCCCCCAGCATGCGCAGGCCGCGCACGGCCACGGCGCAGGCGGTGGCGCCATCGCAGTCGTAGTCGGCCACGATGCACAGGCGCTTGTTTTGCGCCATGGCGTCGGCCAGCAGCTTGGCCGCCTCCTGGGTGCCTCGCATGCCCGCCGGGGGCAGCAGCAGGTTCAGCGCGTCGTCGAGTTCGTCTTTGGACTGCACGCCGCGGGCCGCATACAGGCGGGCCAGCAGGGGGTGGATGCCGGCTTGTTCCAGCGCCCAGGCGCTGCGGGGGGGCACATCTCGGGTGAGCAAATTCATGGGGTGATCAAGGCGTTCAATGCCGCCGCAGGGGATGTTTTGTTGAAAAGCTTTTGGATGCGCTGGCGCCAGCCGACCGGGGCTGCCGTGTAGGTGTGCGCCGTGTGTTCGCTGCACAGGCTGAGCGAGCCCTCGCCAGTGGTTTGGACGTGTTGCAGCAAGTCGGCCACGGCGGTGGCGTCCAGTGTTTGCCACGCTTGCTGCCAGGTGATTGCATCGCCGCGCAGGGCGCTGGCACGCAAAGCCTCGGACACGACCACAGGCTGTGCGGGCGAAGGTGCTGCAGGCAGCGCGCCCGCGCCGTGCAGCCAGAATGCGTTGACGGTGTGCTGGCGCCGGGCTTCGCGGGCGTCGTTGACCGGGTGGTGGTAGAGCAGCATCTGCATCTCGCTTTGCAGGCGCTGCAGGGTTTGGGCGCCCGCGCCGCTTGGCATCCAGTGTTTCACGTTCTGGTCGATCACCCGGTCCAGCGAGGCGCAGGCCAGATCGGCCAGCAAAGGCCCTTGCGCATGCCACCGCAAGGGGCTGTGCCAGGTGACTTGCAAACCGTCTTCCTGCAAAAACGGTTGCATGGCTTGCAGCAGTTGCTGCGATTCCTCATCCGACAAGCGCAAATGCGCTGGGTCGGCCATGACCACCTGGTCCATGCCGATTTGCCAGTGGCAAGGCGTCATCCAGGCCTGGGGGGGTGTGCCGGTGCGGCCGGTTTGCCAGGCCGCCCAGGGCAGGGCCGCGGCGTCAGGCGACCAGCCCAGGGCTTGGGCATGCAGGCGTTCATGCGGCATGTGCAAGGGCGTGTCATCGGCGTCTTGCAGCACATGCCGGCGCTGCAAAAGCCCCAGCAGGGTTTGCAGATGGGGCAGGTGCAAGTCGCTCCAGGCCGCCGTGCCCTGTGGCGGGTGCAAGGCGTGGCTGGCTGCGTAGGGAATGATCAGGTGCATGGGGATCGATTGTCGCAGGCCCTCGCTTCGGGCTGTGCTTGGCACGGTGGGTGCCGCTTTCAAAGGCACAATGCCAGACACATTCAAAAAACACCGGAGACACCATGAAAGAAACCCCCTACGCCTGGGTGGTGGTTTGGGCCACCTTTGTGTGCCTGGCGCTGATCTTCGGGGTGTCGTATTCCTTTGCGGCTTTTTTTGAATCGTTTGCGGCCGAGTTTTCGGCACGCCGGGCCGATGTGTCCTGGATTTTTGGCCTGTCGGGCTTTGTCTACTTTGTGCTGGGCGCGGGCGGCGGGATGCTGGCCGACCGCTGGGGTCCGCGCATTGTGTGTTCGGCGGGCATGGTGTTGATTGCTTTGGGCCTGCTGGCCACCAGTTGGGCCTCGTCCTTGCTGGCGGTGTATGTGAGTTATGGCTTGCTGGTGGGCCTGGGCATTGCGCTGGTCTACACCCCGTCCATTGCCAGCGTTCAGCCCTGGTTCACGACCCGTCGGGGCTTGGCTGGGGGGATTGCCAGTTCGGGCGTGGGGGCGGGCACCTTGCTGGTGCCGGTGCTGGTGGCCATGGCGATCGGTGCCATGCCCTGGCGCGAGGCCATGCGCACACTGGCGCTTGCGGTGCTGGTGCTGGGTTTGCTGGCGGCGGCTTTGCTGCGGCGAGCGCCTGCTGCCAGCGCCCCGGGGGCGGGCGGCTCGGCCTCTGGCCTGAGCTTGCGTGAGACCTTGCGCAGCCCCACCTTCCGCTGGTTGTACCTGGCCACGGTGCTGGCTTCGCCGGTCATGTTCATTCCATTCGCGCATGTGTCGGCCTCGGCACGTGATCTGGGTTTGGGCGAAGCCTTCGCAGTGGGTCTGGTGGGCTTGATCGGTGTGGGCAGCCTGGTCGGCCGCTTTGCCATCGGTGTGGTGGCGGATCGCCTGGGCCGGGCGCAAACCCTGGTGTTGATGCAGCTGTTCATGGGCGCGGCCTACTTGCTGTGGGGCGCGGCTGAAGGGCAGGTGCTGATGGTGGCGTTTGCGCTGTGGTTTGGGCTGAGTTATGGCGCCATCGTGTCGCTGCTGCCTGCCATTTGCATGGATTACTTTGGCGGCAAATCGGTGGCCAGCGTGGTGGGCACGCTGTACAGCGGCGCGGCCCTGGGCAATTTGCTGGGGCCGGTGCTGGCCGGTGCGGTATTTGACTACAGCGGGCATTACCTGGGCGTGATGGCCGTGTGCGGCGTGCTGTCGCTGAGCGCCACCTGGGCGTCGCGGCGAATGAAGCTGAGCGGCTTGGCGCAGTATTGAACCTGTGAACCCAATGAAGAGATGGGTTCGGCACTTGGCTTGATGGTGTTTGTAGGAACCCACCCCTGTGGGCGATGCGAGTGGCACTTGCTCTGCAAGCCATCGCCCACAGGGGTGGGCTCCTACAAACAACCTGTAGATTTAGACTTCAACAGAACGTCGCTGAAAAATCAGAAAGATTCCATGCACAACGATTTGCACGCGCTGCGGCGCATCCTCAAAAGTTGCCCGACCATCGCTGTGGTGGGCCTGTCGGCTGAATGGCACCGGCCCAGCTATTTCGCGGCCAAATACATGCAGTCGCACGGTTTCAAGATCGTGCCGGTGAACCCGCGCTATGCGGGCGGTCAGGTGCTGGGCGAGACCTGCTACGCCAGCCTGAGCGATATCCCGTTCAAGGTGGACATGGTCGATGTGTTTCGCCGCAGCGAAGACGTGTTGCCCATTGCCGAGCAGGCGGTGCAGATTGGCGCCCAATGTCTTTGGCAGCAGCTGGGTGTGGCCAACCGCGAAGCCGATGCGCTGGCGCGCCAGGCGGGCATGGATTCGGTGACCAACCGCTGCGTCAAGATCGAGCATGCCCGCTTGTTTGGCGGGCTGAACTGGGTGGGTGTGAACACCGGCATCATCTCGGCGCGGCGCCTGGTGTGAGACAAGCCATCGCCCACGGAGGTGGGCTCCTGCAACAAGCCAACTTTTCAGACCGAACACCATGACCGACCGCCAATTCCATCCCGAGACCCTGGCCATCCATGCCGGGCAGATTCCCGACGCGGCCACCGGCGCGCGCGCCTTGCCGATTTACCAGACCAGCAGCTTCGTGTTTGACAGCGCCGAGCACGCCGCGTCGCTTTTTAACCTGCAGACCTTTGGCAATGTGTATTCGCGCCTGAGCAACCCCACGGTGGCGGTGCTCGAAGAGCGTGTGGCCGCGCTCGAAGGTGGGCGCGCTGCGGTGGCCAGTGCCTCGGGCATGGCGGCCGAAACCATGGCGCTGATGACTATCTTGCAATCGGGCGACCATGTGGTGGCCGCCGGGGCTTTGTACGGTGGCTCAGTCACCCTGCTGGCCACGAGCCTGGCCAAGTTCGGTATTGAAACCACCTTTGTGGACGCCACAAAGCCCGAAGCCTTTGCTGCTGCCATGCGCCCCAACACCCGGGCGGTGTACGCCGAAAGCCTGGGCAACCCCAGCATGGTGGTGCTGGACATCGCCGCCGTGGCCGATGTGGCCCATGCGCATGGCGTGCCGCTCATCATCGACAACACCGTGCCCAGCCCGCTGCTGTGCAACCCGCTGGCGCTGGGGGCCGACATCGTGGTGCATTCGGCCACCAAATACCTGGCCGGGCACGGCACCACGCTGGGTGGCGTGGTGGTCGAAGGCGGCAAATTCCCCTGGGACAACGGCAAGTTTCCGGGCATGACCGAGCCCTCGCAGGGCTACCACGGCGTGAAGTTTTACGAGACTTTTGGCGACTTCGGCTTCACCATGCGTTGCCGCATGGAAAGCCTGCGCGTGTTTGGCGCGGCGCTCAGTCCCACGAGCGCCTGGCAAATTTTGCAGGGTGTCGAGACCCTGCCGCTGCGCATGCACAAGCACTGCGAGAACGCTTTGGGCGTGGCGAAGTTTTTGCAAGCTGACCCGCGTGTGGCCTGGGTCAACTACCCCGGCTTGGCCGACCACCCGCAACACGCCCTGATGCAGCGCCAGATGCGCGGCGCCTCGGGTCTGCTGTCGTTTGGCGTGAAAGGCGGGTTGGCGCAAGGCGTCAAGTTCATCGAGTCGGCGCAGTTCATGAGCCATCTGGTCAACATCGGCGACACCCGCACCCTGATCAGCCACCCGGCCAGCACCACGCACCGCCAGCTTGACGAAGCCCAGCAACTGGCCGCCGGTGTGCCGCCCGACATGGTGCGCATCTCGGTCGGTCTGGAAAACCTGGACGACATCTTGTGGGACATCGACCAGGCGCTGGACAAGGCCAGCCGTTGAATGCCGCTGTCGGGGTGTTCGCGCACTGATCTGCGGAAAATCATGGCGTGCTGCGCGCGCGGCCTGCGGGCTTGGTCACAATAGCGGCTTATGTCTTTTTTCAAAAACATCCCTTACGAGTGGGTGCTGGGCTGGCGCTACACGCGTGCAGGCCGCGCCACGCGGCGCAACGGCTTCATTTCCTTCATCTCGGGCGTGTCCATGCTGGGCATTGCCTTGGGCGTGGCCGCGCTCATCATCGTGCTGAGCGTGATGAACGGCTTCCAAAAAGAGGTGCGCGACCGCATGCTGGGTGTCGTCTCGCACATCGAGGTGTATGCCGCCGATGGCGGGGCGGTGCAGGACTTGCCTGCGGTGCTGGCCAGGCTCAAGGCGCACCCTCAGGTGCTGGGCGCAGCGCCGTTTATCACGGCGCAGGCCTTGCTGGCGCGTGGCGAAGACATGAAAGGGGTGTTGGTGCGTGGCATCGACCCGGCTTTGGAGCCCGAAGTCACGGACATGGCCTCGGACGCACAACGCGCCAGCCTGATGCGCCTGTTGCCCGGTCAGTTTGGCATGGTGCTGGGCGCTGACCTGGCGCAAAACCTGGGGGTGCAATTGGGCGATCCGGTCACCTTGGTTTCTCCTTCGGGCCAGGTGACCCCGGCCGGTGTGGTGCCGCGCATGAAACAAATGCAGGTGGTCGGGGCATTCCATTCCGGGCATTACGAATACGACTCCACCCTGGCCATGATGCATGTGGAGGACGCGGCCCGGATGTTCCGCCTGGAGGGGCCGACGGGCATTCGCCTCAAGCTCAAGGACTTGCACGAGGCCCGTGCGGTGGCGCGTGATTTGCAATTGCAACTGGGTGCTAATTTTTGGGTGCGTGACTGGACGCAGCAAAACAAGACCTGGTTTGCCGCGGTGCAGGTGGAAAAACGCATGATGTTCATCATCCTCACCTTGATCGTGGCGGTGGCCGCGTTCAACCTGGTCAGCACACTGGTGATGACGGTGACCGACAAGCGGGCCGACATCGCCATCTTGCGCACGCTGGGCGCCAGCCCGCGCAGCATCATGGGCATCTTTGTGGTGCAAGGCGCCACGGTGGGCGTGATCGGCACGTTGAGCGGATTGCTCTTGGGCCTGTTGGTGGCCTTCAACATTGACGTGATCGTGCCCGCGCTGGAAAAGCTGTTCAATGCCAGCTTCTTGCCGCGTGACATTTACCTCATCAGCCGCATGCCCAGCGAGCCGCTGGCCAGCGACATCGTGCCGATCGCGGTGATTTCTTTGGCGCTGGCTTTTGCGGCCACGCTGTACCCCAGCTGGCGCGCCAGCCAGGTGAACCCGGCGGAGGCGTTGCGTTATGAATGAAACATTAACCCCCACGCTCCCCGCTTCGCGTGGTTCGCTGCCCCCCGAGGGGGCGCATTTCGCCTTGGGGCGGCCCGGCGGCGAAACTGTTTTAAAAGCCCAAGGCCTGACCAAGCGCTTCACCGAAGGCCGCCTGGATGTGACCGTGTTGCAGGGCGTGAACCTGGATGTGCAGGCCGGACAAACGCTGGCGATTGTCGGGGCCTCGGGCTCGGGCAAAAGCACGCTCTTGCATTTGCTGGGTGGGCTGGATGCGCCCACACAAGGCAGTGTGCAGTTGCAGGGGCAATTGCTCTCGGCCTTGAGTGCGGCTGAGCAAGGCCAGTGGCGCAACCGTTACCTGGGTTTTGTCTACCAGTTCCATCACCTCTTGCCCGAGTTCAGTGCGCTGGACAACGTGGCCATGCCGCTGTGGATCCGCAGGCAAGACCGCACCGAAGCGGCCGCCGTGGCGGCGCAGTGGCTGGCGCGTGTGGGCCTGGCCGAGCGCCTGCACCACCGGCCTGCCGAGCTGTCGGGTGGTGAGCGCCAGCGTGTGGCCTTGGCCCGCGCTTTGGTCAATGACCCGGCCTGTGTGCTGGCCGACGAGCCCACCGGCAACCTGGACCGCGAGACAGCCGACGGCGTGTTTGCGTTGATGCTGCAACTGGCCCGCGAGCGCGGCACGGCTTTTGTGGTGGTCACACACGACCAGGCTTTGGCGGCCCGCTGCGACCGGCAATTGCACCTGGTCAAAGGCGTGCTGCAGCCCGCCGTTTGAGTTGCGATGTGGATCGACACCCATTGCCACCTGGATGCGGCGGAGTTTGACGCCGACCGCGATGCGGTCAGGGCCCATGCCCGTGCACAAGGGGTGTCGCTGTGCGTGATCCCGGCGGTCGAGCGAGCGCATTGGGCCGGTGTGGCCCAACTGGCGCAGCGCCATGGCGATGCTTATGCGCTGGGCATCCATCCGTTGTATGTGCCGCAGGCCGGTGACGACGATCTGCAGGCGCTGGATGAAGCCTTGACCGAGCGGCGTGATGACCCCCGTTTGGTGGCGGTGGGCGAAATCGGGTTGGATTTTTTTGTACCCGCCTTGTGCACGTCTGCCATGCGCGAGCGGCAGTGGCTGTTTTACACCGCCCAGTTGAAGCTGGCACAAAAACACCGTTTGCCGGTGATCTTGCATGTGCGCCGATCGGCCGACCTGTTGCTCAAAGGCCTGCGCCAATGTCCGGTGCTGTCGGGCATTGCGCACGCTTTCAATGGCAGTGTGCAGCAGGCGCAGGCCTTTGTGGCGCAGGGTTTTGCTTTGGGCTTTGGCGGTGCGCTCAGCTACGAGCGGGCTTTGCAATTGCGCCGTCTGGCGCGCGAACTGCCTTTGCAGGCGCTGGTGCTGGAAACCGATGCACCCGACATGCCGCCACATTGGCTGTACCAGACCGCCGAGCAGCGGGCACAGGGCCAGGCGCAAGGCCGCAACAGCCCGGCCGAATTGCCGCACATTGCCCAGGTGCTGGCCGATGTGCGGGGTGTGCCGTTGGACGCGTTGGCGCAGGCCAGCACACGCAACGCGCAGCGCGTGCTGCCCAAGCTCTTGACTTTGTGCGAGGCCATGCCATGACGGCCTTGGTGGGTGTGGCCCATGCGGACCGTTTGCAGGGCCTGGCCTCTTTGCTCCATCCTGACATCCGGGTCTTGGTGCTGGGCAGTTTCCCCAGCGTGAAGTCCTTGCAGTCGCAGCAGTATTACGCCCATCCGCAAAACCATTTCTGGCGCATCATGCGCGCCCTGTGGCCCGATGCCGCTTGGCCCGCAGACGGCGATTACGCCCAGCGTTGCAAGTGTTTACTGGCCCAAGGCGTGGGCGTGTGGGATGTCTATGCGCATTGCGAGCGCGAAGGCAGTCTGGACAGTGCGATCCGCCATGCCCAATTGAACGATTTCCCGGGCTTGCTGCGGCAGTGCCCCCGGTTGAGCGGCATTTTGCACAACGGCGGCGAAAGCTTTCGGCATGCCAAGGTGGTCAAAAAAGCACTCCAGGACGCCGCTTGCGGCGAGCGTGTGCTGATTCATCGCCTACCATCGACCAGTCCGGCCAATGCGTCGTGGACCTTTGAACAAAAACTCAGCGCCTGGCGGGCGGTGATGAACACCCATGGAATGTTGGCATGAGCCGAAAAAAAGCAATCGAACTGCCCGAAGTCAATTTCTCGGAAGACGATGAAATTCGTTACCTGCACCTGGGCACCGAGTGGATCCAGGGCTCCATGTTCCTGGACAGGCCTTACGACATCGAGCTGGAATACGTGCAGCGCATGTTTGGCTGGTTGCTGTTTTTCCCGCACGACGAGGTCAAAGGCGCGCACGCCATGCAGCTGGGCCTGGGGGCGGGCACCATCACCAAGTTTTGCTACAAAAAACTCAAGATGACCTGCACGGCCATCGAGCTCAATCCGGGGGTGCTGCATGCCTGTCGCGGTTGGTTCCGCTTGCCGCCCGACGATGAACGTTTGCGCGTGGTGCTGGCCGATGCCGCGCTGGAAATCCAGTCCGACGAATGGCGTGGCACCGTCGATGCCCTGCAGGTGGACCTGTACGACGAGCATGCGGCCGCGCCTGTGCTGGATACGCCCGATTTTTACCGCCACTGCCGCGACTTGCTCAGCCCGCAAGGCGTGATGACGGTGAACCTGTTTGGCCGTTCATCGAGCTACCCGGCCAGCGTCGAGAAAATTTGCGCGGCCTTTGGCGAAGACGCGGTCTGGGCCTTCAAGCCCACCCGCGAAGGCAATGCGATCGTGCTGGCGCAACGCACCAGCAGCCGCCCCAAGCGCGAAGAGTTGCTGGCTGCCGCCGAGCGCATTCAGGACAAGTGGGGCTTGCCTGCGCCCAAATGGCTGAGGGTGTTCAAACCCTTGGCCAAATGAGGCCTGCAGTGCAGGCTTGTGCTGCGCCAAGGCGCATGAAATAAGGGTTAACCATGATCTTGTCCTTTGCGGGACATAGGTGTAACCCACATTAGCCGGGTGGCTAACTTCACGCAGAATCGTGCCAACTCAATCAGAGGAGATATCTCGTGAAAATCAAGAGTCAAAAAGACTTTTTCTCCGGGCTGATGTTCACCGTTGTCGGTGCATCGTTTGCCTACGGCGCGACCAACTACAGCATTGGTTCCGGTGGTCGCATGGGCCCCGGTTACTTCCCGCTGCTGCTGGGCGTGATCCTGGCCATTCTGGGCAGTGCCATCATGTTCAAAGCCCTGGTCGTTGAAACCCAGGACGGCGAAAAGATTGGCAAGTGGGCCTGGAAGCCTTTGTTCTTCATCATTGCCGCCAACTTGTTGTTCGGCATTTTGCTGGGCGGTCTGCCCAGCATGGGCATTCCGGCCATGGGTCTGGTCGCCGCCATCTTTGGCGTGACGATTGTGGCCAGCCTGGCGGGTGACAGTTTCAACCTCAAGGAAGTGTTGATCCTGTCCGTGGTGCTGTCGATTGGCAGTTACCTCGCCTTCATCATGCTGCTCAAACTGCAGTTCCCCGTGTGGCCAACCTTCATCGTCGGCTGAGGAGTGATTCATGACCGATTTGATCAATAACCTGTCCCTCGGTTTTGGGGTGGCGTTCACCTTCCAGAACCTGATTTATGCGTTCATCGGCTGCTTGCTGGGCACCTTGATTGGTGTGT
>Ga0228702_1000053_pt1 | contig 119235 bp, 110 predicted proteins | sample McNCre217_Aug_MG_2_FD_178018 | JGI IMG/M metagenome (GOLD analysis project Ga0228702, IMG submission 178018) | Freshwater microbial communities from McNutts Creek, Athens, Georgia, United States - 20-17_Aug_MG | ecosystem: Environmental > Aquatic > Freshwater > Creek | place: USA: Georgia... | reverse complement strand
ATCCTAGTGGGGTATCCACAACCGCACGTCCTGCACCAGAGCCTGTGTCAGACCCTCATCCTGCGCGCGCCAAAGAGCGAGAAGACAAGCGCAGCTTTTTGCAGAAACTGGCTGAATTCATTCACCCTGGCCCCGACTCGACCGACGAACTGATCGAGACCCTGGCAGAGGCCGAGGACAACCGCATCATCGACAACGACAGCCGCCAAATGCTGGAGGGGGTCATCCGCATGGCCGACATGACCGCTGGCGACGTGATGGTGGCGGCGCCGCGCATGGACCTGCTGGACATCGATGCCCCTTTTGACAGCCTGCTGTACCAGGTGATCGACACCGCGCACTCGCGCTTTCCAGTGTTCGAGGGGGAGCGCGAAAACATCATTGGCACCCTCATGGCCAAAGACCTGCTCAAGCTGCAGCGCGCCCCTGAGCTCAATCTGCGTGCCCTGCTGCGTCCGGCGGTGTTCGTGCCCGAAAGCAAGGGGCTCAATGACCTGTTGCGCCAGTTCCGTGACAACCGCAACCACCTGGCCATCGTGATTGACGAGTTCGGCCGCACCGCGGGGCTGATCACCATCGAGGACGTCCTTGAACAGATCGTGGGCGAAATCGAAGACGAGTTCGACATCCAGGACGATGAGGGCGATATTTTTGGCTTGTCTGATCGCACCTACCGCGTCAGCGGGGACACCTCGGTCGAACGCGTGGCCGAGGCATTCGGCGTGGACCTGCTGGCGGCGCAGTCGGGTGAGGATGCGCCCTCGTTTGACACGATTGGCGGCCTCATTGCCCATGAGATGGGTCATGTGCCACGCCGTGGCGAAACCTACGCCTTTGCTGGCCTGAGCTTTGTGGTGCTGCACACCCGCGCAGGGGCGGTGCGCTGGTTCAAGGTCTCGCAGGCCGGGGCCTCCGCCCCCACACCTTTGTCCGCATGAAGTCACCACACTGGGTGCCAGCACCCCGGGCGGGCCTGTGGCTGGCCACGGTGGCCGGGGCGCTCCAGGCCTTGTCGATCGCCTGGCCTGGCACAGGCCAGGCACATGGCTGGTTGCAGGTGGCCAGTCTGGCCCTGCTGGCCTCGGGGTTGGTGCGACTGGCCTTCCCAGATTTGCGGTGGCGCCCTTCGGTGGCGTCGTTGTTGGCCGACGAAATCCCTTTGCCGCTGGTTTTGAAGGCGGTGGCCTGGCGTACCGTGGCCTTTGCCGTGGCCTGGCTGGCAGGCACTTTCTGGTGGTTGCATGTGTCCATGCACCAGGTGGGCGGCTTGCCTGCCCCCCTGTCGATGGCGGCGGTGGTGCTGCTGGCGCTGGCGCTGGGCTCGTATTACGTGGGCGCGGCCATGCTGTGGGTGGTGCTGGTGCGCTACGCGCGCTGGGCGCAACGGCCCTGGGCGGCCAGTGGGCTGTTTGCCGCCTTGTGGTTGTTGGCCGAACTGTTGCGAGGGCGCTGGTTCACGGGTTTCCCGTGGGGTGCCGGTGGCTATGCCCATGTGGACAGTGCGCTGGCGCCCCTGGCACCCTGGCTGGGTGTGTACGGCATGGCGGCGCTGGCGGCGCTGGTGGCCATGCGCCTGGCCTGGCCGCAGCGGCGTGTACGGGCGCTGCTGCTGATCGCCGTGTTGCTGTTGGGTTTGCAATGGCTGCCGGGCAACGGGCAGCTGACCGAATCTGCCGGTCGCGCCGAGGTGGAGTTGCTGCAGGCCAATATTGCGCAGAACGACAAGTTTGAGCCTGGGCGGGGTGTGCGCGAGGCCCTGCAGTGGTACAGCGAGCGTCTGTTGACCAGCAAGGCCCCCCTGGTGGTGGCCCCCGAGACCGCGCTGCCGGTGCTGCCGCGCCATTTGCCGCCCGGTTATTGGCAAGCCTTGCAGACGCACTTTGCAGGCGGTCAGCGGTTGGCGCTGGTCGGCATGCCCTGGGGCGACGCGGTGCAGGGTTATGCCAATGCACTGGTGGCGCTGGGGCCGCAAGGGCGACCCGACTACCGCTATGACAAGTTCCACCTGGTGCCGTTTGGAGAGTTCATCCCGCCAGGTTTTGCCTGGTTCGTGCACCAGATGCAGATCCCGCTGGGCGACTTTGCGCGCGGCTCGGTGCATCAGCCCGCCATCGAATGGCAAGGCCAGCGGCTGGCACCCAATATTTGCTACGAAGACCTGTTTGGCGAGGAGCTTGCCGCTCGCTTTGGTGTGGGCGAGCAGCCGCCCACCGTGTTGGTCAATGTGAGCAACATCGCCTGGTTTGGCAACACGGTGGCGGTGGACCAGCACCTGAACATCTCGCGCTTGCGCGCCATGGAACTGGGGCGGCCCATGCTGCGGGCCACCAACACCGGGGCCACGGCCATCATTGACCACCAGGGGCAAGTGCAGGGGTTGCTGCCACGCTTCACACGGGGCAGCCTGGCGGGCACTTTTGAAGGCCGCACCGGCCTGACCCCTTATGCCCGCTGGGCATCGGCCTTTGGCCTCTGGCCGCTGTGGGGGCTGGCCCTTCTGGTGGTGGGCTGGGCTGTGTGGTCGGCCCGTCGGCGCTAGGTGCCTCGGGCAGTAAAATCAAAGGTTTGCGCTTGCCGTGCATCGGCGAGGGCGTTCACCAACTTTGGACCGGCTCGCGGCCGGCCCCGCAAGTCATGTTGACTTTCCAGCAGATCATTCTCAAGTTGCAGCAGTACTGGGACGCCCAGGGTTGCGCCTTGCTCCAGCCCTACGACATGGAAGTGGGCGCCGGCACCAGCCACACCGCCACCTTCTTGCGCGCCATCGGCCCCGAGCCCTGGAAAGCCGCCTACGTGCAGCCCAGCCGCCGCCCCAAGGACGGCCGCTACGGGGAAAACCCCAACCGCTTGCAGCACTACTACCAATATCAGGTTGTGCTCAAGCCCGCGCCCAGCAACATCCTGGAGCTGTACCTGGGCAGCCTGGAAGCGCTGGGCTTCGATCTGAAGAAAAACGACATCCGCTTCGTCGAAGACGACTGGGAAAACCCCACGCTGGGCGCCTGGGGCCTGGGCTGGGAGGTCTGGCTCAACGGCATGGAAGTCACGCAGTTCACCTACTTCCAGCAAGTGGGCGGCATCGACTGCAAGCCCATCACCGGCGAAATCACCTACGGCCTGGAGCGCCTGGCCATGTACCTGCAGGGCGTGGACAACGTCTACAACCTGAAGTGGACCGACACCCTGAGCTACGGCGATGTCTACCACCAGAACGAGGTCGAGCAGTCCACCTACAACTTCGAGCACTCGGACGTGGACTTCCTGTTCACCGCTTTCGGCGCCCATGAAAAGCAGGCCAAAAACCTGATGGAACAGCAGCTGGCGCTGCCCGCCTACGAGCAGGTGCTCAAGGCCGCGCACACCTTCAACCTGCTGGACGCGCGTGGCGCGATTTCCGTGACCGAGCGCGCCGCCTACATCGGCCGCATCCGCAACCTCGCACGTGCCGTGGCTCAGAGCTACTACGAGAGCCGCGAGCGCCTGGGCTTCCCGATGGCACCGCGCGAGTGGGTGGCCCAGATGCCGAAGAAAGCTGCCTGAGGAACAAGAACAATGACAACGCAAAACCTTCTGGTCGAACTCTTTGTCGAAGAACTGCCGCCCAAGGCACTCAACAAGCTGGGTGTCGCATTCAGCAGCGTGCTGGTCGAGCAGCTCAAGGCCCAGGGCCTGGCCGCTGCCGATGCGACGGTGACCGCCTACGCCTCACCCCGCCGCCTGGCCGCCCATGTGACCGGTGTGCTGGCGCAGGCCGCCGACAAGGCCGTGCAGCAAAAACTGATGCCCGTGACCGTGGGCCTGGATGCTGCGGGCAACGCCACACCCGCCCTGCTCAAAAAGCTGCAGGCGCTGGGCGCCGATGCGTCTGCTGTGGCCCAGCTCAAGCGCCAACCCGATGGCAAGGCTGAAGCCTTGTTCTACGACAGCCTCGTCAAGGGCGCGACCCTGGCCGCCGGCCTGCAAAAGGCCCTGGATGAAGCGCTGGCCAAGCTGCCGATTCCGAAAGTGATGCAGTACCAGCTCGAGACCGATTGCGAGCTGCCGGGCTGGAGCAGCGTGAACTTCGTGCGCCCCGCGCACAGCCTGATCGCCCTGCACGGCAGCGCCGTGGTGCCCATCAAGGCGCTGGGCTTGACGGCCGGCAACAGCACGCAAGGCCACCGCTTTGAAGCGCGTGTGCCCACCGTGGTGGTGCCGCACGCCGACCAATACGCTGAAGTGCTCAGAAACGATGGCGCTGTGATCGCCAGCTTTGCCGAGCGCCGTGCCGAGATCGTGCGCCAGTTGAACGCCGCAGCCGCGAAGGTGGGCGGCGGTGTCCGGCCGATCGAAGACGAGGCGCTGCTCGACGAAGTGACCGCGCTGGTCGAGCGCCCCAATGTGCTGACTTGCCAGTTCGAGAAAGAGTTCCTCGACGTGCCGCAGGAATGCCTGATCCTCACGATGAAAGCCAACCAGAAGTACTTCCCGCTGCTGGACGCTGCAGGCAAGTTGACCCACCAGTTCCTGGTGGTGAGCAACATCAGCCCGGCAGATGCTTCTGCCGTGATCGGTGGCAACGAGCGCGTGGTGCGCCCGCGTCTGGCCGATGCCAAATTCTTCTTTGACCAGGACCGCAAGAAAACGCTCGAATCGCGCGTCGAAGGCTTGGGCAAGGTCGTGTACCACAACAAACTGGGCACGCAGGGCGAGCGCATGGCGCGCGTCTGTGCCATCGCCAAGGCCATTGGCCAGCAAGTCGGTGGCGATGTTCTGGCCCAACAGGCCGAACAGGCCGCCCGTCTGGCCAAGACCGATTTGCTGACGGACATGGTGGGCGAGTTTCCCGAGTTGCAGGGCATCATGGGCGGCTATTACGCCCGCCATGACGGCCTGCCGACGGAGATCGCTGATGCCATCGAAGACCACTACAAACCCCGCTTTGCGGGCGACGAGTTGCCGCGCAACATGGTGGGTGTGGTGGTGGCGCTGGCCGACAAGCTCGAAACGCTGGTCGGCATGTTCGGCATCGGCAACCTGCCCAGCGGCGACAAGGACCCGTTCGCGCTGCGCCGTCACGCCTTGGGTGTGATCCGCATGCTGATCGACAAAGACCTGGCAATTGATCTGTCGGCGTTGCTGGCGCTGGCCGTGCCGGTGTTTGCAGGCAAGATCACCGATGCCACGCCTCAACTCACCGAGTTTGTCTACGACCGCCTGGCCGGTGGCCTGCGCGAGCAGGGCTTTTCTGCCCAGGAAGTCGAGGCCGTGCTGGCCCTGCAGCCGCAGCGCCTGTCCGACGTGGCCAAGCGTCTGGCGGCGGTGCGCGCCTTTGCCGCACTGCCCGAAAGCCCGGCACTGGCCGCGGCCAACAAACGCATCGGCAACATCCTGAAAAAAGCCGACGAGGTGGACGCGCACGTCAACCCCGCGCTGCTGAAAGAAGATGCCGAACAAGCCCTGCACGACGCCATGGGCAAACTGCTGCCCGAATCGACGGCGCAGTTCCAGGCCGGTGACTACACCGCCAGCCTGCAAACCCTGGCGGCGCTGCGCGGCCCGGTCGATGCGTTCTTTGACGACGTGATGGTCAATGCCGAAGAGATGGACCTGCGCCTGAACCGCCAGGGCCTGCTCAAGAGCCTGCATGTGGCCATGAACCGCGTGGCCGACCTCTCGCGTCTGGCCGCCTGAACCGGAGCACGCCATGCAGATCAAACTGGTCATTCTTGACAGAGACGGCACCATCAACCGGGCCAGCGACCAGTTTGTGAAATCGCCCGAAGAGTGGGAGCCGTTGCCCGGCTCGCTCGAAGCCATCGGGCGCCTGAACCACGCGGGCTACCACGTGGTGCTGGCCACCAACCAGTCTGGTCTGGGGCGTGGCATCTTCGATGTGGCGGGGCTCAACCATGTGCACGCGCACATGGTCAAGGCGCTGGCCGCGCACGGCGGTCGGCTCGACGCGGTGTTTTATTGCCCGCACGCGCCCGACGAGGGCTGCCACTGCCGCAAGCCCGAACCGGGTTTGCTGGAGCAGATCGCGCAGCGCTACGGCCTGTCCTCGCTGGCAGGTGTGCCCTACATCGGCGACAGCCTGCGCGACATGCAGGCCGCAGCGGCGGCCGGTTGTGCGCCGCACCTGGTTTGCACCGGCCGTCATGCCGATCTGCTGGGGCAGACGGAGGCGCCTGCAGCTTTTCCGGCGGGCACACGTGTGCACGCCAACCTGGCCGCGTGTGTGGACCATTTGCTCAAAGCGTCTGCCGCGACCTGAGCCCGTCTGGACTGACCATGAATTTCATCCGTTCCGTGCTGCACATCCTGTGGATGGCCATCACCGTGATCCCCTGGGCTTTGTTTGTGGTGGGCATCTCGTACTTTGTCAGCAGCACCACGCTGTACTGGATCTGCGCGGGCTGGTTGCGCACGGCAGTGCGCGGCGGCACCTGGATTCTGGGCATCCGCAACCGGGTGCAGGGCATGGAAAACCTGCCGCAAGGCTCCAAAGACCCGGCGGTGTTGCTGGTCAAGCACCAGTCCACCTGGGAAACCTTTGTGATGCCGGCCATCATGCCGCACCCGCTGGCCTATGTGTTCAAGAAAGAGCTGCTGCGCGTGCCGTTTTTTGGCTGGGCCATGGGCCGTCTGGACATGATCCACATCGACCGCAGCCAGAAAGCGCGCGCTTTTGCCAAGGTGGTTCAGCAAGGCCGCCGCCTCATGCAGGATGGCGTGTGGGTCATCATGTTTCCCGAGGGCACACGCATCCCGCGCGGCCAGGTGGGCGAGTACAAAACCGGCGGTACGCGCCTGGCGATTGCTGCGGGTGTGCCGGTGATCCCGATTGCCGTGACCTCGGCACGCTGCTGGCCGACCAAGGCATTCGTCAAGCGTCCGGGCACGGTGGACATCTCCATTGGCAAGCCCATTTCGAGCGAAGGGCGCAAGGCCGAAGATCTGATGGCCGAGGTGCAGGGCTGGATCGAGTCCGAAATGCGCCGCCTCGATCCTGAGGCTTACGCGCCTCAGTCCTGAGCCAGGAGCGGGCCATGTCGCCATCCTGGTCCCAACTCACGCAACTGGCCCTGGACTTTTTCACCGGCGCAGAACCGGTGCCCGCGTCCGCTGCGCTGCAAGCCCCCACGCCAGCGCCCAACGGCCAGGGCTACACCCATGCCAGCGCCAATCGCCATGCCCTGCTGCAAGGGGTGACAGTGTCTTTCCGCTTCGAGCGTTCGCGGCGCAAAAGCATCGGTTTCACCGTGGGTCCCGAGGGCCTGGTGGTGCGCGCCCCCGGCTGGGTGCCGTTGCGCGAGGTGGACGCCGCCGTGCAGGAAAAGGCGACCTGGATTCTGGCCAAGTTGCAACAGATGCGCGAGCGCGCCAGCTTGCCCGCGTCCGCGGCGCCCGACTGGGTACATGGGGCCGATCTGCCCTACCTGGGCGGCACCGTGCGCCTGTGCGTGCTGGGGCGCGGTGTGGGCGCCGACGCTGCGGCGCCCACACCGCCTGAAGGCGTGGCGCCTTTGCACCTGAGCCTGCCGCCCGACGCCTCGGCCACGCAGGTGCGCGAAGCCGCCGAAGCCTGGTTCAAGAAAAAGGCGCGCGCCCTGTTTGAAGAGCGTCTGCAGCACTTCGCCCCGCAGCTGGGGGTGCAACATCGCCGCCTGTCGCTGTCGGGCGCTCGCACCCGCTGGGGCAGTGCGCGCATCGACGGCCACATCCGGCTGAACTGGCGGCTGATCCACCTGCCGATGGCGCAGATTGACTACGTGGTGGTGCATGAGCTGGCCCACCTGCGCGTGATGGACCACAGCCCGCGCTTTTGGGACACCGTGGGCGAGGTGATGCCTGACTACCGAGAGCGCCGTAGAGCCCTGCGTGGTCAGGATTTGTAGGCGCCAGCCCTGCGCCTACAGAGGGGGACGCTTGCGGCACAATCCACTTTTGCTTAAAAGTCATGGGTTCATGGCTTTTTGGGTGATTTATTGCTGCCCTGATTTGCAATAAAGTCCCCTCCAGCATTCACCAAGGGTGCGCTCGCCGCACCCGGTTTTCAGTTTTCCCAGGAGTTTTCATGACCGCACGCACCCAAGCCCACAACCTGAAGGTGGCCACATCCCTGTACGACTTCGTTGAAAAGCAGGTGCTGCCAGCGGTCGGCGTCAAGAGCGAGAAGTTCTGGAAAGGTTTCTCCGACATCGTGACCGACCTGGCCCCCAAGAACATCGCCCTGCTGGCCGAGCGCGACCGCATCCAGACCGAGATGGACAAGTGGCACAGCGCCAACCCTGGCCCCGTCACCGCTGGCAAGGCCATGAAGGATTACCGCAAGTTCCTCGGCCAGATCGGCTACCTGGTGCCCGAGCCCAGGAACGCCAAGGCCACCACCGCCAATGTGGATGCCGAACTGGCCAAGCTGGCCGGCCCGCAGCTGGTGGTGCCGATCCTGAATGCGCGTTACGCCCTGAACGCTGCCAACGCCCGCTGGGGCTCTTTGTACGACGCGCTGTATGGCACCGACGCTATTCAAGAAGCCAATGGCTGTGAAAAAGGCACGGGCTACAACCCCCGGCGCGGCGCCAAAGTCATTGAATACTGCCGCTACGTGCTCGACCGTTGCGCTCCGCTCAAGAGCGGCTCGCACATCGACAGCACCGGCTATGCCGTCAAGGGCGGCAAGCTGGTGGTCACGCTCAAGGGGGGCAAGAGCAGCGGCCTGAAGGACGCCAAACAGTTCGTGGGCTACACCGGCGCTGCCTCCGCCCCGGCCTCGGTGCTCTTCGTGCACAACGGCCTGCACCTGGATCTGCAGATCAACAAGGCCACCCCGATCGGCAAGACCGATGCCGCTGGCGTGAGCGACTTGATCGCCGAAGCCGCGCTGTCCACCATCCTTGACCTCGAAGACTCGGTGGCTGCGGTGGATGCCGAAGACAAGGTGCTGGCCTACCGCAACTGGCTGGGCATTCTGGACGGCTCGCTGAGCGAAGAGATGGTCAAGGGCGGCAAGACCTTCACCCGCACCATGAACGGCGACCGCCACTACACCAAGCCTGCCGGTAAAGGTGAGGTGGTGTTGCACGGCCGCTCGCTGCTGTTCGTGCGCAATGTGGGTCACCTGATGACCAACCCGGCCATCACCTGGACCGACAAGGCCGGCAGCACCCGCGAAATCCCCGAAGGCATCATGGACGCCATGGTCACCACCGCGATTGCCATGGTCGACCTGCAAAAGAAAAAGAGCCACCCACTGCGCAACAGCCGCACCGGCAGCGTCTACATCGTCAAGCCCAAGATGCACGGCCCCGCAGAAGTCGCTTTTGCCGACGAACTGTTCGGCCGTGTCGAGAAGGTGCTGGGCCTCAAAGCCTCCACCGTCAAGCTGGGCATCATGGACGAAGAGCGCCGCACCAGCGCCAACCTCAAGGCCTGCATCGCCGCCGCGAAGAGCCGCGTGGCCTTCATCAACACCGGTTTCCTGGACCGCACCGGCGATGAAATGCACACCTGCATGCTGGCCGGCCCGGTCATGCGCAAGGGCGACATCAAGAACAGCACCTGGCTGGCCGCCTACGAAAAGAGCAACGTCAACATCGGCCTGCAAGCCGGCCTGCGCGGCCGCGCCCAGATCGGCAAGGGCATGTGGGCCATGCCCGACCTGATGGCCGACATGCTCAAAGCCAAGATCGCCCACCCGCTGGCCGGCGCCAACACCGCCTGGGTGCCCAGCCCCACCGGCGCCACGCTGCACGCCATGCACTACCACCAGGTGGATGTGCCGGCCCTGCAAAAGCAGATGGAAAAGGCCGTGGCCAAGCAAGACCCGAAAAAGCTGCGCGAAGACACCCTGGACAAGCTGCTGCAATTCCCGGTGGTGGCCAAGGATCAAGCCAACTGGACGCCCGAGCAAAAGCAGCAGGAGCTGGACAACAACGCCCAAGGCATCCTGGGCTATGTGGTGCGCTGGGTGGACCAGGGCGTGGGCTGCTCCAAGGTGCCCGACATCAATGGCGTGGGCCTGATGGAAGACCGCGCCACGCTGCGCATCTCCAGCCAGCACATGGCCAACTGGCTGCACCACGGTGTCGTGAGCGAAAAGCAGGTGCGCGAGACCTTCGAGCGCATGGCCAAGGTGGTTGACGGGCAGAACGCCGGTGACCCGCTGTACAAGAAAATGGCGGGCAACTTCACCAAGAGCGCTGCCTACCAGGCTGCCTGCGATCTGGTGTTCAAGGGCAAGGAACAGCCGTCTGGCTACACCGAGCCGCTGCTGCACGCCTGGCGCCTGAAGGTCAAGGCTGGCGCCTGAACCCTCTGGCAGCCATGAATGCGGCGCCTTGGGTGAGTTCTGAATTTTGTGTAAAAGGGTGAAGATCAAATCTCGAACAGACGGTCTCCGAATTCGATGGTGAAGACGCCAGTGCGGCCTTTTGGCCATGAATGGGCATCACCCCTTCTGGCTGATGGTGATGCAAAGTCAGCCTAGCAAGTGGGTAATCTCGTTTGATGCCCAAGCTGAGCCTGGGTGCAGGAGTCTGTCGCTTTGCTGAGGGTCTAATGCAACGTGATTTCGATCGATAATTCGAACAAGACTTTGCACAAACTCAATATGACGGACTACACAATTGCAGCTGTTGATGAGGCGATGGCATTGCTTTTGTTGGTTGGTCAAGCGCCGGGACTTGGTGTCACGGAGCTTGCAGCGCGATCCGGAAATACAAAGGCAAGAACTTTCAGGCTTCTTTTCACGCTTGAACAACGCAATTTCGTTGTTCGACGGGATCCAGGGCCATGTTATTTTCTTGATGTGCAAGCGCTTTACATTGGGGTAGCGGCTCAAGAGCAAATCGAATTGGTGAAAAAAGCCAGGCAGCATTTGCTGGCCCTGGGTCAGAATTGCAACGAAAATGTGCAACTTCGTGTGCGCGATGGCATGGAGTGTGTGTGTGTAGATCACTGGCAGAGTCTTCATCCCGTGAAATCCAGGAGCGGTGCCGGCAGCAGGCGTCGACTGCATGCCGGAGCATCATGCAAACTGTTGTTGGCGTTTGCTCCGCAGGAGATTCGTCATGCACTGCTCGGCGCTGATTTGCCGCGATACACAGACAGGACCATCACCCAGCGAAGTCGATTGACTCAAGAGTTGAGCCGCATTCGAACTGACGGGTACGCGATATCGGAGGGAGAAATTACCGTTGGTATTTCGGCCATTGCAGCTCCAGTACTTGACTCCGACGGTGAGGTCATCGCTGCACTCAGTTTGTCAGGACCCGAGCAAAGAATTCAACCAATGCAACAGAATTTGGTTGAGCTCGTGATGCAATTCGCTGCACGCATTACCGAGGCTGTCCGAACACCTTGACGTTTTGACACATGGACACAGGCGGCTCCTGAGGGAGCTTTTTTTACGTCCTGGCCTTCTGCGTATATTGACCCGTTCAAACACTTGCGAACAACTGGCGGGCCAGTCGAATGCTGATGCTGGCAAGGCCGCCACTTCATTCGCTATTTCGCAGCGGCGAGACGACCGTGTTACTTTTTCACAAGGTACTCGGCAGCAATCTCGACCTTGAGCTTTTCCTCAACATCCATTTTCTTGGGGCACTCGTTCTCATCTTCGAGATCCTTCACGCGGGCCGTCAAAGAAGTGTCCCTGTCGCAGAGCTTGGCGCGCCACTGTGTAAGTGGTCGTTGGGCCGATGCGCATTCCGTGGAACAAGTCTGAGACGGGCAGGCCAGCTTCAACGTGCCCCAGTGCCCCATGCGCAGACCGCCAGAAAACTCGGCATCTTCATGCGGAAATTCTCTTTGCGAAATCACTTTTTTCAACTTCGGCGAAGTCGCAGACGAATCAATGTTTCATTCAGCGAAACATATGAATTTGAAGGAATTGCAAAAAATTTGCAATTTTCATTGACAATATTTCGTTTGTTCATGGACAATGGCGCCTGAAGATGTTTTGTACAATGAAACAATCAAGTGGAGAAAACATGATCACCAAAAAACAAAGAGTTGCACTTGCTGGAAAAGGCATCGCATTTCTCATTGCATTCAACTCGTTGGCAGTGTGTGCGCAAGAAGAAGAGCAGCCGCCAGTGAGCAGCGGCACAACCATTTACGGACGCATTGACCTGAGTGTCGATCGCGTGACAGCAGGCAAGAATTCGAATGTGACTTACGGTGGACCCGGCGCCAAAGTCATTCGCATGACCGACAACACCTCTCGACTGGGGTTCGTCGGAGAAGAAGATCTGGGTGGCGGGACAGTAGCCCTCTACGGGCTAGAGCTGGGTATCAATGGGGATGATGGAACGTTTGTTTCGCCCAATTTCCGCTTCTCTTATGTTGGATTAAAAGGCGGATGGGGAACGTTCAATATGGGGCGGCTTGATTCAAGTGTTCCAACGGGATCGCCGTTGTATTCGCAACTGGCAAAAAATCTTCGCTGGATCATCCATGACGCCGGAGCTACGGCCATCGGAACGCGTGTGTTGAACGGAAGCAACCGGATCTCGAATGCGATGACCTACAAGTCGCCTGAGTTTGGGGGGGTCAACATTGCGACTCGAATCAACTTTGCCGGGCCAGAGGTCGGAACAACTTCGACAAACACCAATTTGAAAGGTGAGTCTGATTTCAAGCAATATCAGCTTGCAGTGAATTATGTGAACGGTCAATTCTCGGGCGGTTTGGGGGTCGGCTCAGACAGCAAAAACGGTGGCTTTCTCGCGAATGACTTCAAAGGTAAATCCCAGGCCGTTGTGACTTATGATTTCTTGAAAATTCGCCCCTATCTTGCGGTGGGACAAGAAAAATTTAATGCCGTGTCAACCACACGCGAGAATGTGAATTTCTGGCTGGCAGGTGCGACTGCTGCATTAGGGGCGCAGGGACGCATGACGTTGAACTATATGAATCGTGATGTTCAAGTTGACAAAGCCGGTGTATTGAAAAAACTTCAAGCTGAATACAGTTACCTGCTTAGTAAACGCAGCACCTTGTATGTCTATATGGATCGGGATACTACCAACAGCAACCGAATCGACAGCACTGCTAAAGCCATTGGTGTCGGCATGATGCACAAGTTCTGAGAATTTTTTGACAAACTTAAATCCATTTCATGAATGTGGCGGCGCGTTTGATGTGTCCCATCCGTTGGCGTGCGAAATACCGCTTGTTGTGGATTCGCCGCACAGCTGGGGACTATGGCCAAAGGATGTTTTTTGCATCGCCCCGGAAAATGCGTTGGCTACAAGCTGGGATGCATACGTTGATCAGCTGTGGAGATCAGCTTTATCAGCACAAGCTCCTTTGCTAAGTGCTAAGTTTCACCGTTCATTTATCGATGCGAATCGAGCCAGAGATGACATAGATCCCGAAATGCTGGAAGGCGCATGGCCCTATCCCGTACGTCCGACAGAAAAGTCGGATCGTGGCTTCGGATTGATTCGGCGTTATGCCTTGCCAAATGTTCCTGTCTACGACCGTCTATTGACTGTGTCAGAGGTACGTAGTCGAATTGAAAATTTCTATGACCCCTATCATCTGCGGCTCAAGCAGTTAATTGAAAAGACACATTCCCAATGGGGAATGTGTCTTCACTTGAATTGTCATTCAATGAAATCCATTGGAAATGACATGAACGATGACAGTGGGCAGGTACGACCTGACATGGTCGTCAGCGATCTGGATGGTGTTTCTTCATCACAGCGGTTGACTCAGACGATCGCCAATCTTTTGCGAGACCAAGGGTATTCCGTAAACATCAACCATCCCTATAAAGGTGCTGAACTGATCAAACGCTATAGCCATCCTGATCGGAAACGTCATAGCGTACAGATTGAGATCAGTCGTGCACTTTATATGGATGAAAAAAAATTTGAAAAATCAGTTAATTTTAATTTGCTGTCACGCAATCTTCGTAATTTCATTATTGACTTAACGAGTGTTATCAAATCTTCCGAATTTTAATTTCATGAAAAAAATTAGACTGCTTGTGCATGCTATTGCATTCTTGCTGGTATGGGTCGGCGAGAGTGCGATTGCCGGATATCCCGAAAAGCCTGTTCATATTTTGATTCCATTCCCGGCGGGTGCTGCCGCTGACAATGCCATGCGTGTTGTTGGGAAAAAGTTGGGGGAAATTTGGGGGCAGCCAGTTGTCATCGATAACAAGCCGGGAATCCCGGGCTTGCAGGCCGCGGCAATGGCCGTGCCTGATGGTTACAACCTGGTCATGGCTGCAGGCTCCAATATGGTCACTGGACCCTTGATCAACAGCAAATTACCTTATGTTCCGAACAGGGATTTTGTCCCGGTAGGTCGCGTATTGATCAATGTGCCTGTGTTGACAGTACATCCGTCTACGGGTGTCAGAACGCTGTCGGAACTGGTCGCTTATGCGCAAAGGAAACCAGGGGCTCTGAACTACAGCTCCAGTGGTATCGGAAGCCCAAACCACTTGGCTCTGGAGATGTTTCAGGGCATGACGGACACTAAGCTTGTGCACATTCCTTACAAAGGGGCTGCACCCTCCGTCAATGAAATGTTGGCGGGTCATGTTGAAGTCGGGATCAATGCGGTGCCGAGTGTCATCCAGCACATCAGAAGCGGAAAATTGCAACCATTGGCCGTTGCCAGTACGCAGAGAGACAGAAATCTTCCAAATGTTCCCACGATTGCTGAAGCTGGTTTGATCGGTTTTGAGTATGAAATTTGGTATGCACTCTTTGCGCCATCAAAAGTTCCAAAAGATCTGATTGAAAAAATCAGTGCTGATCTCCAAAAGGCATTGACTGATCCGGAGGTTGCTAAACGGCTTATTGCGCAAGGGGCCGAACCAAGTCCGAGCAGCGCTGAAGAGTTGGCGAAATATTTGCAGCGTGATACTGAACGGTGGAAAAAAATCATCAAGGATAGAAAAATTTCAATGGATTGAGTTCAGTAGCCTGTGTCTGGCCTTGCCGCTATCCTTGGCCTGTGTCTGCCACACCCGGCTCCCTGTCCGGCTTGTTGCCCTTCCTGAACCCCTATCGCTGGCCCTTGGTGTTGGCGGAGATGTTCCTTTTGCTGGCCGCGGGAGCCACGTTGGCCTTTCCCTGGGTGCTCAGGCCGCTGATCGATCTGGGGCGTCTGGTCGAACAGGGGACGCACGCGCAGCTGCTGGCGCAGGGTGGCTTGTATGTGCGTCTGGCGGCTTTGCAGTTTCAGGTCACAGAGGCTGCCTGAAGGTGTGGAGCTAAACTCGCAGCATGACGCCCGCTGCCGCTGTTGACCCTTGCCGTTGTCCCTTGTGCGGGGCTCCCAACAGCTGTGTCATGGCCGCTGGCCTGACCTCGCAGAGCGCAGAACCTTGCTGGTGCGCACTGGAAAGATTCAGCGCACGTTTGCTGGACCGGGTGCCTGAACCGGCCCGGCGCCAGGCCTGCATTTGCCAAGCCTGTGCACAAGCCGATCGGGATGCGCCGTGAGCAACCACGACCCCCACAGCCTGCAGGCCCTCAAGGCCCGCTACGGAGAGCGACACCGCTGGCTGCTTTTGCTGTCGGTCATGCTGGGCACGATGGCCTCGGTCATGTCTTCCACCATCATGAATGTGGCCATCCCCGACATGAGCCAGCATTTCGAGCTGGGCCAAAGCCGGGCGCAATGGGTCAGCTCGGGCTTCATGGTGGCGTCCACCGTGTCCATGCTGACCACGCCCTGGTTGCTCACCCGCTTTGGTTACCGGCGCGTTTACAACCTGTGCATGTGGATGCTGTTGCTGGGCGGGCTGGGTGGCGGTTTGGCCAATGACTATGCGCTGGTCTTGCTGGCCCGCGTGGCCGAGGGCCTGGCCGCAGGGGTGGTGCAGCCCATTCCCGCCATCATCATCTTGCGTGCGTTTGGGCCGGGCGAGCAAGGCCGTGCCAGCGGCCTGTTTGGCACGGGCGTGGTGCTGGCGCCCGCGATCGGGCCCAGCATTGGCGGCTTGCTGGTGGATGCCTTTGGCTGGCGTTCGATCTTTTTCATGGTGGTACCGCTGGCGTTGCTGGCCCTGTGGCTGTCGCGCCGCTATGTGCCCACCACGGCACCCGGTGGTGTGGCGGCCAACGCCGATTCGGCCGGACTGGACTGGCTGGGGCTGGCGCTGGCCAGCGCCTCCACACTGCTCTTGCTCAATGGCCTGGTGCAGTTGCGTGACGATGTCGGCCAGCATGCCTGGGTGCTGTTGTCGCTGGCCGCTTTGGGTGCCCTGGCCTTTGTGCTGTGGCAGCACCGACGTCAGCACCGGGCACGCCATGGCGGGCGCCCGGGCTTGATGAACCTGCAGGTGTTTGCGCATCGCACTTTTGCCATGGGATCGCTGGTGTCTTTCACCTACGGCATGGCGCTGTTTGGCTCGACTTACCTGTACCCGGTGTTCATGCAAATGGGCCTGGGTTTGTCGCCGTCCTATATTGGCGCGGCACTGCTGCCCTCGGGCATTTTGCTTGCGGTCACCATCAACATCGTAGGGCGCCTGTCCGACCGCTACCCGGCGTCCCGCCTGGTGATGCTGGGCTTGGCTTTGCTGGCCTTGTCGTTTGGCATGAACTTCACGGTGCACCCTGCGCAGGGTCTGGCCTGGCTGTGGGTCTGGATCATCGTGGGGCGCATCGGCTTGGGGTTCATCCTGCCTTCGCTCAATATGGGGGCCATGAAAGCCATGCCGCATGCCCTGATTCCGCAGGGCTCCAGCATCATCAGTTTCATCCGCATGGTGGGCGGTGCAGCCGGCGTGAGCCTGTGCGCCATCGTGCTGGAATGGCGGCTGACGGTGCATGGCGCCCGTTTGGGCGATGTGGGCAGCCAGGCGGCTTTGGCTGCCTTCAACGAAACCTTTGTCAGTCTGGCCACGGTGACCGCACTGGCCTTGATCGCTGCATGGCAGCTGGGGCGCCCCACGGTGGCCGTACACAAGGACTGAACCGATGTGCCAGCTGCTCGGCATGAACTGCAACACCCCCACCGACGTGACCTTCAGCTTCAGTGGGTTTGCGCAACGCGGTGGCGCCACCGACCACCACAGCGACGGCTGGGGTATTGCCTTTTTTGAAGGGCGCGGGGTGCGCCACATGGTGGACCACCAAAGCGCCAGCACCTCGCCGGTGGCCGAGCTGGTGCGCCGCTATCCGATCAAGAGCCAGAACGTCATTGCCCACATCCGCAAGGCCACACAAGGCGTGGTGGCGCTTGAGAACTGCCACCCCTTTGTGCGCGAGTTGTGGGGCCGCTACTGGGTGTTTGCGCACAACGGCAACCTGGAAAACTACGCCCCGCGCCTGCATGGCAACTTTCACCCCGTAGGGCAGACCGACAGCGAGCGCGCCTTTTGCTGGTTGATGCAAGAGCTGGCCAAGTCGCATGCCGACGTGCCCAGTGTGGACGAGTTGAACCACACCCTGCGCGAGCTGGTCCCAAACATTGCCAAATACGGCACCTTCAATTTCTTGCTCTCTAATGGCGAGGCGCTGTGGGCGCATGCCAGTACACACTTGCACTATGTGCTGCGCCGCCACCCCTTTACGCGGGCCACACTCAGCGACGAAGACCTGAGTGTGAATTTCGCCGAACACACCAGTGTGCATGACCGTGTGGCGGTGGTGGTCACGCAGCCACTCACCACTGACGAGGACTGGGTGGCGTTCGAGCCAGGGCGGCTTTATGCTTTTGTGGACGGCGATCTGGCTTGATCAGAACTCGGCATGCAGCCGGATGGCGTAGACGTTGACCGGGCCGCGCAGCGTGTTGTAGGCCGGGTTGGCGATGTGCTGCCAGTCGCCCGTGACCCACAGGTTCTTGCCCAGGCCAACGCTGTAGAACACCTCGCTGCCGTGTTCAGCGCCGTAGCGAAAGTTGCCTGCACCATCGCCAATGAAATAGGACATGCCCCCGGCTTCCAGAAAGCGGCGGCGGTCATTGGACAAGCGGTTGTTCATGTAGGCCATGCCCAGACGGTCCTGGGCTCGGCCCCACAGGCGGCCATGGAGCAAGGTGCCCGCTGACAGCGAGGCGTCGATTTCGGTGAAGGCGTAGGTCTCGGTGCGGCCATCCGCCTTCATGGTGCGCAGAAAGACGCCCACACTGTCGCTCAGGGCCTGCTCCAGATTCAGGCCCAAACCGTACTTCAGCCTTTCGCCATTGCGCACCTGCAAGATGGTCTGCGGATCGGTGCCGGGGTTGTTGAGCAGGTAGGCCCTGGCATCGGCAAAACTGGCCGTCACGCCACGGTTGCGCCAGGCCAGCACGCGGGCCTTGCCTGGCTGACCGCCCAGGGTGTGGGCATGCTCCACTTCGAATTGGTCGCCGTAGTGGCGCAGCAGGTCAAAGTCCACTGGCAAACCGTTCGGTGTGCGCGGGCCGCTCATGCGGCCCAGGCGGTAGACCCAGTCGTCCTGGAACCACTCGGCGGCCACACCCCAGCCAAAACCACGCGCATCGGCTGCATAGTCGTAGGCGCCATAGGTCCAGTGGCTCCAGTTCATGAACTGGGTGCGCGGGTCCTTGGCGTAGGCGTTGTCATCAAACACGTCCAGCGTCGAGAAGTTGCCCGCCGTCAGCACAAAGCGGTTTTTGTCCACCCAGCGGGCCATCTGGTTGAAGTCGGATTCCAGGTATTCGCGCTCGCCACCCTGGTTCCAGGTTTGGCGCCAGAACAGGCGCTGCAGATAGGGTTTGGGTTGCTTGCCGCCCGCGCGGGTGATCTCGCCGTTGGTGAAGCCGCCCAGACCCACCAGGTTGCGCGAGAACGGGTCGCCGGCCGTCAGTTCGACGTTGGCATACACCTCGGCGCCAGACGCCAGGCGTTTGCCCCAGTGGCCAGTCAGCGAGAAGGTGAACATGGTGTCGGCGCCTGGCGTGAGGCTGTTCAGCCCCGAGCCCAACGCCGGAAAAGCCGGGTGGCGCTGCGTGTTGTAAGTGCTTTGGTATCGGGCCTGCTCGAACTCTTCGGGCGCGCTGGTGTCCGTCTGCTGCGCCCATACGGCGGTGCCGCCCAGCAGCAGCAAGGCGGGCAAAGCGTTGAACAGGGGGCGGTGGAAACTCATGGGCGCATCACAACAGGGGTGCGCCGATCTTATGTCACAAAAATTTCAACTTTGTGACGAAGTCAGTCAGCGTTTGCAAGCCGCTTCAAGCGCGTTGACAAACATGGCCGGCACGTCAAAACCGGTCTGGTCGGAGATTTCCTGAAAACAGGTCGGGCTGGTGACGTTGATCTCGGTCAGGTGCCCGCCGATCACATCCAGCCCCACCAGCAGCAGGCCGCGTGCCACCAGAATGGGGCCGAGGGCTTCGGCGATCTCACGTTCACGGGGGGTGATGGGCATGGCCACACCCTTGCCACCTGCGGCCAGGTTGCCACGCACCTCGCTGCCTTGCGGAATGCGGGCCAGCGTGAAGGGCACCGGCTGACCACCGATCAGCAGCACGCGCTTGTCGCCTTCGCTGATCTGCGGCAGGTACTTTTGCACCATCACGGTTTGCGCCCCCCCCCGGTTAAGCGTTTCGGCAATTGCGCCCAGATTCAGACCGTCGCGTCCAACCTTGAAGATGCCCATGCCGCCCATGCCGTCCAGGGGCTTGAGGATGACCTCGCCATGCTCGGCGTGGAAGTTGCGGATGTCGGCTTCGCTGCGCGTGACCAATGTGGGCGCGGTGAACTGCGGAAATTCGAGGATGGCGAGTTTTTCGGGGTGGTCACGCAGGGCTGCAGGGCTGTTGAGGACGCGTGCACCCTCACGTTCGGCCTGACCGAGCAGGTGCGTGCTGTAGAAATACTCGCTGTCAAAGGGCGGGTCTTTGCGCATGACCACCGCATCAAAACCCTTGAGTGCGGCGCGCTGCGTGCCCGTCACCTCGAACCAGGCGTCGGTCTGGCCGGTGAGCCGAATGTCTCGCACCTGTGCGGTCACGCCTTCACCGTGCAGCCAGCGCACGTCCTGCGGCTCGCAGGCGCTGAGGGTGTGGCCGCGCTTTTGCGCTTCGCGCATCATCGCAAAGGTGGTGTCCTTGTAGGTCTTGAAGGATTCGAGCGGATCGGCAACAAAGAGGAGGTTCATGCGGCCAATCCTACACGTTGCCTGTCACCATTTGCAGGCTGTGGGCTTGCACATGTACTTGCACCTGACGGGCCAGACCCAGCCATTCGCCATCGGCGGCCAGGGGAATGCCCTGAGGGCAGTGCAGGCCCAGTTGTTTGAAGCGGCCGACCTGTACGCCGGGCTGTGTCAGGTGACTTCCCCGCAAGAAGCGAGGCAGCAGGTGCATGCAGCCCAGGCGACCGAACGGGCCGGCACGCAGCCAGTCGAGCTGGCCGTCGTGCGTGCTCGCGTGGGGCATGGCCGCAATGCCTGAACCCAGGGTGGGGGTGTTGAGCACCGACATCAACAGCACGGGCCCGTCGTCCAGGTGCTGGCCATCGGCCTGTGCCCGCACGGTCCAGTGCCGCAGGTGCTGCAGTTCGCGCAGCGTGGCCCACAGGTAGCGCGGCAGGCCGCTGAGCCAGCGCGGGCCTTGCAAGGCCCGCAGTGCCACCGACGAATCAAAGCCAGCCGTCAGGCTGGAGGTAAACGGCGTGCGGTGGCTGTCACCGTGCATGTCGGTCCACACTGCCAGGCCTGTGTCCATGGGGCGGGTGTTGCCCTGCAGGGCCAGGGCGAGTGCGCTGGGCCAGTGCTGGCGGTCCAGACCCAGCGCGCGCGCCAGGTCATTGCCACTGCCCAGCGGGACCAGACCCGTGTGCAGTTGCCGGGTCAGCAGCGCGGGCAGCCAGCGGTTGACGCTGCCATCTCCTCCCACCAGCACCACGCGGCTGCCCTCGGGCTCGCGCATCAGCAGGTCCAGTGCGTCCTGCACGGTGTCTGGGGCGTGCAGGCGGGGCAAGGGGGTGAGTTCGTCGAGCACGCGCCTGACGGCAGGCAGCATGTGGCGCACGCGTCCGCCTTTGGCGTGGGGGTTGACGAGCACCAGCGTCACTGGAAGGCCACCTCGGCAAAGCTGCGCAGCTTGCGGCTGTGCAACTGGGCGGGGCCTGCGGCGCGCAAAATTTCGAGGGCGCGGATGCCGATCTGCAAATGCTGGTTCACGCGCTCGCGGTAGAAATGGTTGGCCATGCCGGGCAGTTTGATTTCGCCGTGCAGCGGCTTGTCGCTCACACACAGCAAGGTGCCGTAGGGCACCCGAAAGCGAAAGCCGTTGGCGGCAATGGTGGCGCTTTCCATGTCAAGCGCCACCGCGCGGCTCTGGCTGAAACGGCGCTGTGGGGTGTTGTCCGGCAGCAGTTCCCAGTTGCGGTTGTCGGTGCTGGCCACGGTGCCGGTGCGCATGAGTCGCTTGAGTTCCGAGCCCTGGCATCCGGTGACTTCGGACACCGCGTGTTCCAGCGCAAGCTGCACTTCGGCCAGCGCCGGGATCGGAACCCACAGCGGCAACTCTTCGTCGAGCACGTGGTCCTCGCGCACATAGGCGTGGGCCAGCACATAGTCGCCCAGCTGCTGGGTGGTGCGCAGGCCGGCGCAGTGGCCCACCATGAGCCAGGCGTGTGGGCGCAGCACGGCAATGTGGTCGGTGATGTTTTTGGCATTGGCTGGCCCCACCCCGATGTTGACCATCGTGATGCCGCTGTGGTCCTCCCGAACCAGGTGGTAAGCGGGCATCTGGGGCAATCTGGGCGGTGCCGAGCCCAGGGCGTCGTCCACTTGCGGGGGCAGACCCAAGCGCCGAGTGAGCACATTGCCCGGTTCGACAAAGGCCACATAAGGGCTGTCCGCCTTGGCCATCTCTGCGCGGCCCAGCGCGATGAATTCGTCAATGTAGAACTGGTAGTTGGTGAACAACACGTAATTCTGGAAATGCGCCGGGCTGGTGCCGGTGTAGTGGCGCAGACGGTGCAAAGAATAGTCGATGCGTGCCCCTGGAAACAGCGACAAGGGCTCGGGCTGGCCTTGTGCTGCACGCCAGGTGCCGTTGGCGATGCTGTCGTCCATGGCCGTCAGGTCGGGCAGGTCAAACACATCGCGCATGCGGGCACGCCGCGCCGCGCTCATCTCGCCTTCCATGTGTTCGTTCTCGGCAAACGAGAAGTGCACCGGCATCGGCTCCTTGCTGGTGCCCACTTCCAGGCGCACGCCGTGGTTGCGGATCAGCAGGGCGAACTGTTCGCGCAGGTAGTGGGCAAACAGGTCCGGGCGCGTCAGGGTGCTGGCGTATTGCCCGGCACTGGCCACAAAGCCATAGCTCAGCAGCTCGGCCTCGGTGTCCAGCGGGGGTGTCCAGTCGGTGCGGGTTTCGATGCGCACATAGGGGTAGCACGCGCGCACGCGGTCCTGCAAGTCGTCGCCTGCCACAAAGCGCTGCATGGCGCTGCGCAGGTGCTGCACACTTTGCTGGTAAATCGCCTGCACGCGGGCCAGCGCCGCATCGGCGCTGTCAAAGACTTCAGGGGCGATGAAAGGGATGGGGGTACGCATGCCCCCCATTGTGCATGGCCCCTGTTACATGCTGCGGCGGTACTGCCCACCCACCTCGAAGAGGGCGTTGGTGATCTGACCGAGTGAGCACACGCGCACCGCATCCATCAGCACCTCGAAGACGTTGCCGTTTTCGATGACCGCTTGCTGCAAGCGTGTCAGCTGCACCGGGGCCGCAGCCGCGTTGCGGGCGTGGAAGTCAGACAGACGCTTGAGCTGTGACTGCTTTTCTTCCTCGGTCGAACGCGCCAGCTCCAGGCTCTCCAGCACTTCGTCGCCCTTGGGGTTGCGGAAGGTGTTGACGCCGATGATGGGGTACTCGCCGGTGTGCTTGAGCATCTCGTAGTGCATCGATTCGTCTTGAATCTTGCCGCGCTGGTAACCGGTTTCCATCGCGCCCAGCACGCCGCCGCGCTCGGCAATCCGCTCGAACTCGGCCAGCACCGCTTCTTCGACCAGCTCGGTCAGCTCGTCGATGATGAAGGCGCCCTGGTTCGGGTTCTCGTTCTTGGCCAGGCCCCACTCGCGATTGATGATGAGCTGGATCGCCATGGCGCGGCGCACAGAGTCTTCGGTGGGCGTGGTGATGGCTTCGTCGAACGCGTTGGTGTGCAGGCTGTTGCAGTTGTCGTAGATGGCGATCAGGGCCTGCAGCGTGGTGCGGATGTCGTTGAACTGGATCTCCTGCGCGTGCAGCGAGCGGCCCGAGGTCTGGATGTGGTACTTGAGCTTCTGGCTGCGCTCGTTGGCGCCGTATTTCTCTTTCATGGCCACGGCCCAGATGCGGCGCGCCACGCGGCCGAGCACGGTGTATTCCGGGTCCATGCCATTGCTGAAGAAGAAGCTCAGGTTGGGCGCGAAGTCGTCGATGTGCATGCCGCGCGCCAGGTAGGCTTCGACGAAGGTGAAGCCGTTGGACAGCGTGAATGCGAGCTGCGAAATCGGGTTCGCCCCGGCTTCGGCGATGTGGTAGCCACTGATCGACACGCTGTAGAAGTTGCGCACGTCGTGGTGCACAAAGTATTGGGCAATGTCGCCCATCACCTTGAGCGAGAACTCGGTCGAGAAGATGCAGGTGTTCTGCCCCTGGTCTTCTTTCAGGATGTCGGCCTGCACCGTGCCGCGCACGTTGGCCAGCACCCATTCCTTGATCTTGGCGGTCTCGGTCTCGGTGGGCTCGCGGCCGTTCTCGGCCTTGAATTTGTCGATGTTCTGGTCGATGGCCGTGTTCATGAACATGGCCAGGATGGACGGCGCCGGGCCGTTGATCGTCATCGACACGCTGGTGGTCGGGTTGCACAGGTCAAAGCCCGAGTACAGCACCTTCATGTCGTCGAGCGTGGCCACGTTCACGCCCGAATTGCCCACCTTGCCGTAGATGTCGGGCCGCAGGTCGGGGTCGTTGCCGTAGAGCGTGACCGAGTCGAATGCGGTGGACAGGCGCTTGGCGGGCATGCCTTCGCTCACCAGCTTGAAGCGGCGGTTGGTGCGAAACGGATCGCCTTCACCGGCGAACATGCGGGTCGGGTCTTCGCCCTCGCGCTTGAAGGCGAAGGTGCCGGCGGTGTAGGGGTAGCTGCCCGGCACGTTGTCCAGCATCAGCCATTTGAGGATTTCGCCATGGTCTTCGTACTGGGGCAGCGCCACCTTGCGGATGGTGGTGCCCGACAGGCTCTTGGTGGTCAGGGCAGTGCGGATTTCCTTGTCGCGGATTTTGACCACGTACTCGTCGCCCGCGTAGGCCTTTTGCATGTCGGGCCACTGGGCCAGCAGCTTTTTGGCGGCCGGGTCTTGCACGGCCTCGCGGGCCACGGCCAGGTCAATGGCGGCTTCAGAGGCTTTGGCGCGGCCGGGCTTGTCCACTTCGAGCATGCGGGCGGCGGCGCGCAGCTGCTGGATTTCGCGGGCCAGTTTGGCTTGTTCGCGGGCGCGCTTTTTGTAGCCGCGCACGGTGTCGCTGATCTCGGCCAGGTAGCGCGTGCGGGCCGGCGGCACGATGGGGGTCTGGTGGGTAGAGTGCCGCACGCTGACGATGGGCAGGCGGCCGTCGGTGACTTTCATGCCCAGCTCGGCCAGGCGCCCTTTCAGGGCCTGGTACAGGGCGGTGACGCCGTCGTCGTTGAAGCGGGCGGCCATGGTGCCAAAAACCGGCATCTGCTCGGTGGGCACGGTCCAGGCCTCCTTGTTGCGCTGCACCTGTTTGGCCACGTCGCGCAGCGCGTCCGCAGCGCCCTTGCGGTCGAACTTGTTGATGGCCACGAACTCGGCAAAGTCCAGCATGTCGATTTTTTCGAGCTGGCTGGCCGCGCCGAACTCGGGCGTCATCACGTACATGGGCACATCCACATGCGGCACGATGGCGGCGTCGCCCTGGCCAATGCCCGAGGTCTCGACGATCACCAGGTTAAAACCGGCCACCTTGCAAGCCGCGACCACATCGGGCAGGGCTGCGCTGATCTCACTGCCGAAATCGCGCGTGGCCAGGCTGCGCATGAAGACACGCGAACCTTTGGACCAAGGCGAAATCGCGTTCATGCGGATGCGGTCGCCCAGCAGGGCGCCGCCGCTCTTGCGGCGCGAGGGGTCAATCGAGATCACGGCCACGCGCAGCGTGTCGTCCTGGTCCAGGCGCAGGCGGCGCACCAGTTCGTCGGTCAGGCTGGATTTGCCTGCGCCGCCGGTGCCGGTGATGCCGAGCACCGGCACTTTTGTCTTGGCTGCTGCGGCGCGCAAGGCTTCAACCACTTTGGCATCGGCCTTGCCGTTTTCCAGGGCCGTCATCAGTTGGGCCAGAGCGCGCCAGCTCATGTCGGTGTGGCCCTGGATGGCTTCGATCTTTTGGGGCGCCAGCGCCGAGAAGTCCTTGTCGGCACGCATGACCATCTCGCCGATCATGCCGGCCAGGCCCATCTTCTGCCCGTCTTCGGGGCTGAAAATGCGCACGCCGTGCTCGGCCAGCATGCGGATTTCGGCTGGCACGATCACGCCGCCGCCGCCGCCAAAGACCTGGATGTTCTCGCCGCCACGTGCTTTCAGCAGCTCGACCATGTAGGTGAAGTACTCGTTGTGCCCGCCCTGGTAGCTGGAGACGGCAATGCCCTGCACGTCTTCCTGCAGGGCAGCGGTCACGACCTCGTCGACCGAGCGGTTGTGGCCCAGGTGGATGACTTCGGCACCCATGCTTTGCAGGATGCGGCGCATGATGCCGATGGCGGCATCGTGGCCGTCAAACAGGCTGGCGGCAGTGACAAAACGCACCTTGTTCGTGGGGCGGTATTCGGCCAGGGCCTTGAATTCGGCGGACAGGTCGGTCATGGCGGGTCTCCGGGCATGGGGTGTTGTTTGGTTGACGTTTACGTAAACGTCAACTTAAAGCCAGCATCTTAACGGCTTGTGCCTTGCCTGTCACTGACAGGCGTTCGGGCTGCCTCGGATGGGCATGGTGGGGGGTATCATGGCCCCTTGCGCTCGCCCAGTCTGTGGGGCGCCATGTGGAGACTTTATGAGCCGTCTTGCCAATCCCGAAAAGAAAAAAGCCCTGTGTGCCCGACTGGCGCGCATCGAAGGCCAGTTGCGTGGCCTGCAAAAACTCATCCAGGAGGACGCCGACTGTGAAAAAGTGGCCCAGCAGATGGCTGCCGCACGCAAGGCGTTGGACAAATCCTTCTTCTCGATGGTGGGTTGCATGATCGAGCAGGGTGACCAGTCGGCCGACCATGTGGCCGAAATGCTGACCAAATTTGCTTGAGGTGGCCATGAACGACGCGATGCAAGTGCGCCCGGCTCAGGGTTATGCGGGCGATGTGAGTCCGCAACTGGCCTGGGCCTGGGTGCAGGCCGGTGAGGCGGTGCTGGTGGACGTGCGCACCGATGCCGAGCGGGCATGGGTGGGCTTTGTGCCCGGCGCCCAAGGCCTGGCCTGGAAGCAATGGCCGGGTATGGCCATGAACCCAGAGTTCGACGCCAGCATCCAGACGCTGGGAGCGGGCGGTCAAAAGCTGGTGCTGCTGTGCCGCAGCGGCGTTCGTTCCATTGCCGCTGCACAACGTGCCACCGAGCTGGGTTTGCAGGCCTACAACATTCTGGAAGGCTTTGAGGGCGACCCCGACGCCAATGCCCAGCGTGGCAAGCTGGGGGGCTGGCGCATGCGCGGCCTGCCCTGGCAGCAAAACTGAGGCTGTTGCCTGGGTGACGGCGCACGCTTGGACTGCGCCCTAAAGTGTCTGCATGACACTTGCCACCGATGCCCTGCTGGCCCGCATAGAGGCCAAGCGCGAAGAAGTCACCGCCCTCACGCAGGCGCTGGTGCGCATTCCCACCGTCAATCCCCCCGGCGATGCCTACGAGGCCTGTGCCCACTTGGTGGGTGAACGGTTGGCTAAGAAAGGCTTTGTGGTCGAGTACGTGCGGGCGTTGGGCGCGCCGGGCGACTGCGACAGCCACCCCCGTCTCAATGTGATCGCCCGCTGGCAGGGCAGTGCCCCGGGCGAGTGCGTGCATTTCAACAGCCACATCGATGTGGTCGAGGCCGGTTCGGGCTGGACCTTTGACCCTTTTGGTGGCGAGGTGGCCCATGGCCGCGTGTATGGACGAGGCACCTGCGACATGAAGGGCGGCCTGGCGTCCAGCATCATCGCCTGCGAGGCCCTGATCGAGTCGGGCCTGCCCATTCCTGGCGCACTGGAGATCAGCGGCACGGTGGACGAAGAGTCCGGCGGCTTCTCCGGTGTGGGCTACCTGGCCGAACGCGGCTACTTCAGCAGGCCGCGTGTGCACCACGTCATCATTCCCGAGCCCTTGGGCGTAGACCGCATCTGCCTGGGCCACCGAGGCGTGTGGTGGGGCGAGGTGGAGACGCGTGGACGCATCGCCCACGGCTCCATGCCTTTTCTGGGTGACAGCGCCATCAACCACATGAGCGCTTTCATCCATTTGCTCGAAACGCAGCTGCAGCCCCGGCTGCGTGGACGCCACACCGCCGAGCCGGTGGAGCCGCCGGGCGCGCGCGTGAGCACGCTCAACATCAACAGCATCCACGGCGGTCAGGTGGAGCAGCGTTACAGCCAGGACGCGCGCGGCTGGCCCACAGGCGACTTGCCCGCCCCAGTGGTGGCGCACAGCTGCCGTGCCGTGCTGGACCGGCGCTTCATTGCCGAAGAAAACCTCGAAGCGGTCAAGCAAGAGATCATCGACATGCTCGATGAACTCAAGCGCACCCGCCCCGGCTTTGACTACGGTGTGCGCGACATCATGAGTTTTGTGCCCACGGCCACGCCCAAGGACGCCCCGGTGGTGGATGCCACCGCGCGGGCCATTGCCCGTGTGCTGGGCCGCGAGCCCAGCTACATCGCCAGCCCAGGCACCTACGACCAAAAACACATTGTGCGCACCGGCAAGCTCAACGACTGCATTGCCTACGGTCCGGGCATCCTCGACTTGGCACACCAACCCGACGAATACGTGGGTATTCAGGAACTGGTGGACTCGGCCAAGATCATGGCGTTGGCGGCGCTTTCACTCACCAGCGGCGCCTGAGCACCGAGGTGGGCTGGGAAGAGGCCGGTCCAAACGGGCAAACAGTCTCCTGTGCGACTGCGAGGTGCCTTCGTTCTGATTTGTCATAGACAAGTTAGGTGAAAACCCGCTGGCGGAGGGGGGGTGGATGGAGGAAATTGTGCTTCCTTAACCAACCACTGGAGACATTCATGGAAGACAAGAAGACCGTCACGAACCGCCGCGGCATGCTCAAGGGGGCCGCCGTCGCAGCAGGCGCGGTGTCCGCCCCAATGATTGCCACGGCGCAGACGGCCACCACCCTGCGTTTTCAGAGCACTTGGCCGGCCAAGGACATCTTCCACGAATACGCCAACGACTTTGCCAAAAAGGTCAATGACATGGCCAGTGGCAAGCTCAAGATCGAAGTGTTGCCGTCGGGTGCCGTGGTGCCCGCCTTTCAGCTGCTGGACGCCGTGAACAAAGGCACCCTGGACGGCGGTCATGGTGTCTTGGCCTACCACTATGGCAAGAACTCGGCACTGGCCCTGTGGGGGTCTGGCCCGGCCTTCGGCATGGACCCGAACATGGTGCTGGCCTGGCACAACTATGGCGGCGGCAAGGCCCTGCTCGAAGAGATCTACAAGAGCCTCAACATCGATGTGGCCTCGTATGTGTACGGCCCCATGCCGACACAGCCTTTTGGCTGGTTCAAGAAGCCGGTCACCAAGGTGGCCGACATGAAGGGCATGAAGTTCCGCACCGTGGGCTTGGCCGTAGACATGTACACCGACATGGGCGCTGCCGTGAACCCACTGCCCGGTGGCGAGATCGTGCCGGCCCTGGACCGTGGCCTGATCGATGGTGCCGAGTTCAACAACGCATCGTCCGACCGTGTGCTGGGCTTCCCGGACGTGGTGAAGAACTGCATGCTGCAGAGCTTCCACCAAAGTGGCGAACAATTCGAGATCCTGTTCAACAAGGCCAAGCTCAATTCGCTGCCCGGTGAACTCAAGGCCATCATCGACTATGCGGTGCAAGCGTCCAGTGCCGACATGAGCTGGAAAGCCATCGAGCGCAACTCCAAGGACTACGAAGACCTCAAGAAGCAGGGCATCAAGTTCTACAAGACGCCCGACGCCATCCTCAAGGCGCAGCTGGCCTCCTGGGACAAGATCATGGAGAAAAAGGGCGGCGAAAACCCACTGTTCAAGAAAGTGCTGGACTCGCAGCATGCGTTTGCCAAGCGCGCAGGCCAATGGCAAAACGACTACATGGTCGATTTCAAGATGGCCTACAACCATTACTTTGGCAAGAAGGGCTGATGCGGCCCGTCCTTTTGCTTTGAAAAGCCAGCCCATCCGCACCAGCGGATGGGCTTTTTATTGTTGCGCCAGGCAGGGCGCTTGCATGCAGGAGTTCAGGCATGGAAACACAAAATTGGTTGCTGGTCGTGGACCGGATCAGCACCTGGGTGGGCAAAGCGTTTGCGTGGCTGATCGTCGCGCTGATGCTGATGGTGGTGATCGAGGTGTTCAAGCGCTATGCCATGAACGCGCCCACGGCCTGGGTCTTTGATGCCAGCAACATGATGTACGGCACGCTGTTCATGATGTGTGGCGCCTACACGCTGGCGCAAAACGGACATGTGCGTGGCGACTTTTTTTACGGCAGCGCCAAGCCGCGTACCCAAGCCGCACTCGACCTGGTGCTGTTCATCCTGTTTTTCATTCCGGGCGTGATTGCCCTGACCTGGGCGGGCTGGACGTATGCGGCCGACTCGCTGGCGATCCGCGAGCAGACCTTCAATGCCGATCCGCTGCCGCTGTACCCTTTCAAGGCCATCATCCCGATCGCGGGCGCCATCGTGCTGTTGCAAGGGGTGGCCGAAATTGCGCGTTGCGTGATCTGCCTGAAAACCGGCGCATGGCCCGAACGCATCAAGGATGCCGAAGAAATCGACGTGGTCGAGCAGCAATTGGCCGCCAGCACTTATGTGGACGAGGATGCGCGCCGTCAGGCCATCGAGAGCGCCAAAACCATTGACGAAGCCGCGCGCCAGCGCGACCAGAACATCACTTCCGGAGGTCAGTCATGAGCGATCCCGCACTGGGTTTGACAATGCTGGGCCTCATCGTGGTTGTGATCATGATGGGATTTCCCACCGCCTTCACCCTCATGGGGCTGGGCATGGTGTTTGGCTTCGGGGCGTTTTATGACCCGTCCCAGCCCTGGCTGGACAACAAGGTCTTCAACCTGATGGTGCAGCGCACTTTTGGTGCGATGACCAACGACACGCTGCTGTCCATTCCGCTGTTCGTGCTGATGGGCTACATCATGGAGCGCGGGGCGCTGGTGGACAAAATGTTCCACAGCGTGCAGCTGGCCTTCCGGCGTCTGCCCGGTTCGCTGGCCGTGGCCACATTGGTCATTTGCACCTTCTGGGGCATTGCCAGTGGTCTGGTGGGGGCGGTGGTGGTGCTGATGGGCGTGATCGCCATGCGGCCCATGCTGAACGCCGGTTACGACACACGTCTGGCCGCAGGCGTCATCACGGCTGGCGGCACCCTGGGCATCCTGATCCCGCCTTCGGTCATGATCATCGTGTACGCCGCTGTGGCGGGGCAGTCGGTGGTCAAGCTGTACGCGGCGGCCATGTTCCCGGGGTTCTTTCTGGCGCTGCTGTACCTGGTGTATGTGATCGGCTGGGTGCTGATCGACCCCAAGGTGGCGCCCAAGCTGCCTGAAGAAAAACTGAAGGCGCCGATTTCTCCCTGGGTAGCGCAGCTCACGCAGCAGTATTCGCCGCGCATGCTGCTGGCCTTGCTCAAGGCGTTGGTGTCGCTTGCGAAGGCCTTGCAGATCAAGGCTGGCGAGGTGCGCGTGAGCTGGTTCATGCTCCTGCGCAGCCTGTGGATGAGCCTAACCCCGCTGCTCATTGCGGTGGTCACGTTGGGTGCGGTGTGGTGGTACGTGGTGGTCTATTCGCAGGCCGACAACAACGCCGCACCGTCCGAACCGGTGGCCACGCAAAGTGCATCGGCCGACAGCGGCACCACCGAACGCACGGGTTTGCAAGAGCCGCCAGCTGCTGGTGGCTTGCAGGAACCTCCGGGTGCCAACGACGGCGTGCAAGAACCACCGGGCGCCGAAAAATCACAGGCCAAGGACGACGAAGACGCACCTTTGCAAGCTCTGGGCGATGGCGACACGCCCGATGCCCCCAAGACCGCCCCGGTGCCCGACAGTTTCTACACCGGCTTTGCCATCACCTGCGTTTTTGTGCTGGGCTTGCTGGCTTGGTACTACAGGGGCTTTGACGGCGAGCAGTACGAAATCCTGAGCATGCTGGTCAAGTCGGTCATGCCGCTGGGGGTGCTCACCTTTGTGGTGCTGGGGGTCATCCTGTTTGGCATCACCACCGCCACCGAGTCGGCAGCGGTGGGGGCGGCGGGCGCCTTCATCATGGCCTGGTCGGCGGGCACGCTCACATTCGAGCGCATCAAGGAGGCGGTCTTTCTCACGGCCAAGACCACCTCGATGGTGTGCTGGCTGTTTGTGGGGTCTGCACTGTTCTCGGCGGTGTTCGCCATCCTGGGGGGGCAGCGTCTGGTCGAAGAATGGGTGATGGCGATGAACCTTTCGCCCATCCAGTTCCTGTTGCTGTCGCAAGCCATTATTTTTGTGCTGGGCTGGCCACTGGAATGGACCGAAATCATCGTGATCTTCGTGCCGATCTTCCTGCCGCTGCTGTCGCACTTCCAGATCGATCCGATGCTTTGGGGCGTACTGGTGTTTGTGAACCTGCAGGCCGCTTTCCTGTCGCCACCGGTGGCCATGTCGGCGTTCTACCTCAAGGGGGTGTCCCCGCCGCATGTGACGATCAACCAGATCTTCGCGGGCATGATGCCTTACATGCTGATCGTCATCGTCTGCATGGTGCTGATGTACATCTGGCCGGGCCTGACGCTCTGGCTGCCCAACTACCTGTATGGCAAATGAGGCCAGTGCACGCACAGCCGCTATCATGCGCGCATGAGTTTCCTGGCCATTGACGTCGGCAACACCCGCCTGAAGTGGGCGCTGTATGACCGACCCCACCCCGGCGCAACCTTGATGGCGCACGGGGCGGAGTTTCTTGAAAACATCGACCGCCTGAGCGAAGGCGTGTGGGCGCAACTGCCTGCGCCCGAGCGCATGCTCGGCTGCATCGTGGCCGGTGACGCGGTGCGCCGCCGTGTACAGGAGCAGATGGAGTTGTGGGACGTCACGCCGCAATGGGTGGTGTCCGAGCAGACAGAGGCGGGTCTGGTGAATGGTTACGACTACCCCACACGCCTTGGCGCCGACCGTTGGGTGGCCATGGTGGGCGCCCGCCAGCGCATGCTGGCGCAGGGCGCGGCCCGCCCCCTGGTGGTGGTCATGGTGGGCACGGCCGTGACGGTCGAAGCCATTGACCAGGATGGCAAATTTCTTGGAGGGTTCATCCTGCCTGGCCACGGCATCATGCTCAAGGCGCTGGAGTCGGGTACGGCCGGCCTGCATGTACCCACCGGAGAGGTGCGGATGTTCCCCACCAACACCAGCGACGCGCTGACCAGCGGCGGCACCTACGCGATTGCCGGGGCTTGCGAGCGCATGGTGCAGCACCTGCGCGCGCACACCGGCATGGAGCCCATGTGCGTCATGACCGGCGGTGCGGGCTGGAAGATGGCGCCCAGCATGGCCATTGAGTTTGAACTGGTGGACAACCTGATCTTTGATGGCTTGTTGACCCTGGCCCAACAGCGCTTTTCCTGAAATTCGCTACGGCTGTGCGTGGGTCGTGCCGTAAGCCGAGGTGAGTGCCGCCATGTGCTGCTGCAGTTGCGCGCTGCTCAGATAAGGCATCAGCAGACCCAACACATGCTGGGCCCCTCGCCCCATGGCGCGGCTGGCGCTTTCGGGTTCCATGGCGTGGCGCGGGTCGCGCACGTATTCGTAACTCAGCCAGTACGTCACCATCACGGCCATGCCGGTGGACAGGGTCTCAATGTGGTCAGGGGCGATCTGCATCACTTGCGCAGCAGCCAGCGATTCGAGCATCTGGCGCAAGGCCAGGGTCTTGCGCTCGAGCACCGCATGAAAGTGCTTTTCAAGATGCCGATTGCCCGACAGCAGGTGGTTCAGATCGCGGTACAAAAATCGGTGGTCCCAGACCTTCTCGAACAGGGTGTGCAGAAAAAACCAGGCGTCCTCGATGTCCTGCACATCGCCTCCGGCCTCCAGCAAGGACAGCATGGACGCCTCGAATTGGTCGTACAGGTGGTTGACCAATTTGTCCTTGGACGGGAAGTGGTAGTACAGATTGCCCGGACTGATGCCCAGCTCCGACGAGATCATGGTCGTCGAGACATGGGGCTCGCCATAGCGGTTGAACAGGTCCAGCGTGACGCTGGCGATCCGTTCAGCCGTGCGGCGTGGGGCTTTTTTGGCCATGCGCGGCTTCAGGCCTTGCGGGTGCTCTTGCGTGCAGGGGCTTTGCTGGCCGCCTTGGCGCTCGGGGCAGGCTTGGCTGCACGAGTGGCTTTGGCCAGTTGTGCTTCCAGGTCGGCCACGCGGGTTTGCAGGTCGGCAATGTCTTGCAAGGTGGGCATGCCCAGGTGGTGCAGGGCACGAGCCACCCGTTCTTCAAACATGTGTTCGAGCTTGTCCACGCGGCCGCTGGCTTGTTGGCCCAGGCCCTGCGCCATGCTGGTGAAGCGCTCGGTGGCTTCCTCAAAGCGTTGGCGGGCTTCTTCCTGGCTCTTGCGCTGAAAGGCCAGGCCATCGCTGACCAGGGTCTCCATGGCTTTGTTGCCTTGTGCCTGGGCTTGGGCCATGGCGCCCAAACCGGCCAGCCAGATCTGGTGGGAAGGCATGGACGAGAGCGCTGACAGCTCGGGCATGCCAGCAACGGTGGGTTCGGGTTTTTTGGCCATGACGCACTCCAGAGGGGGGCAAATCCGCGTGGCAGACCCTCGTAAAATTCACGAGAACCAGGCCGCGGTGCCTGCAAAACTGTTCTTATACACCCATGACCCTTCTCGTGACTGGCGGCGCTGGCTTCATTGGCGGCAACTTCGTGCTTGACTGGCTGGCGGGCTCTGACGAGCCGGTGGTCAACCTCGACAAGCTCACCTATGCAGGCAACCTCGAAACCCTGTCGAGCGTGCAGGGCAAGCCCCAGCACATCTTTGTGCAGGGCGACATCGGTGACCGTGCCCTGGTGGACAAGCTGCTGGCCGAACACCCACCTCGCGCCGTCATCAACTTTGCAGCCGAGAGCCATGTGGACCGCTCCATTCATGGCCCGGGCGACTTCATTGAAACCAACATCGTGGGCACCTATAACCTGCTTGAATCGGTGCGGGGGTATTGGCTTGGTTTGCCCGAGGGCGACAAATCGGCCTTCCGGTTTTTGCATGTGTCCACCGACGAGGTGTACGGCTCGCTGGCCAAGGACGATCCGGCCTTTGCCGAGGCGAACCGCTACGAACCCAACAGCCCGTATTCCGCCAGTAAGGCCGCCAGCGACCACCTGGTGCGTGCCTGGCACCACACCTACGGCCTGCCGGTGCTCACCACCAACTGCAGCAACAACTATGGCCCGTACCACTTTCCCGAGAAGCTGATCCCGCTGATGATCGTGAATGCATTGGCGGGCAAGAGCCTGCCGGTGTATGGCGATGGCATGCAGATCCGTGACTGGCTGTATGTGAAGGACCACTGCAGCGCGATCCGGCGCGTGCTGCAAGCCGGGCGCCTGGGCGAGACCTACAACGTGGGGGGCTGGAACGAAAAGCCCAACATCGAGATCGTCAACACCGTTTGCAAGTTGCTGGACGAACTGCGCCCCAAAGCGGACGGCAGCAGCTACGCCACGCAGATCACGTATGTCACCGACCGCCCTGGCCACGACAGGCGCTACGCGATTGACGCCCGCAAGCTCGAAGCCGAACTGGGCTGGAAGCCTGCCGAGACCTTTGAGACCGGCATCCGCAAGACGGTGCAGTGGTATCTGGACAACCCCCAGTGGGTGGCCAACGTGCAAAGCGGTGCCTACAAAGACTGGGTGAACAAGCAATACGCGTGAGCCCACAACCCTGCAGGGCAAGCGCCTGCACATACGAACCTGACTATGAAAATTCTGTTGCTCGGCAAAAACGGCCAGGTCGGCTGGGAACTGCAGCGCAGCCTGAGCGTGCTGGGTGAGCTGACCGCGCTGGACCGCCACAGCGTGCCCTGTGGCGACCTGAGCCAAGCCGAGCGCCTGCTGGAAACCGTGCGCGCCCTGCGCCCCGATGTGATTGTGAATGCCGCGGCCCACACCGCCGTGGACAAAGCCGAAAGCGAAGTGGACCTCGCCCGCACCCTGAACGCCACCGCGCCCGCTGCGCTGGCGCAAGCCGCAGCGCAAACGGGCGCCTGGCTGGTGCATTACTCGACCGACTACGTGTTTGACGGCAGTGGCCAGCAGCCCTGGCGCGAAGACGCGGCCACAGGCCCCTTGAGTGTGTACGGTCAGACCAAGCTGGAGGGCGAGCAAGCCATTGCCGCCAGCGGCTGCAAGCACCTGATTTTTCGCACCAGCTGGGTCTATGCCGCACGCGGCGGCAATTTTGCCAAGACCATGTTGCGCCTGGCGCAAGAGCGCGAACGCCTGACGGTGATCGACGACCAGCGCGGCGCGCCCACCGGGGCGGACCTGATTGCCGATGTGACGGCGCACGCCATCCGCGCCGCACTGCAAAGGCCCGAGCTGTCGGGCCTGTACCACCTGGTGGCCGGGGGGGAGACCACCTGGCACGGCTACGCCAGCCATGTGATCGCCCGCGCCCGCGAGATGCGCCCCGAGCTGGCCTGGAAAGTGGGCGAGATTGCCCCCGTGCCCACCAGCGCCTTTCCCACCCCGGCCAGGCGCCCGCTCAACTCGCGGCTGGACACCCGCAAGCTGCAACAAGCCTTTGGCCTGGCGCTGCCGCACTGGCAGCACGGCGTGGACCGCCTGCTGACCGAAATCCTGTAATTTGTTTGCTGCACAATCCGCGCAAAACCCCTGAACCTGAACCCACCATGACCGACACCACCGCCACCGCCGTCACGCCCGAGCAACAGGCCCAGATCCTGGCCCAGGCCATGCCCTACATCCGCAAGTTCCATGGCAAGACCCTGGTCATCAAATACGGTGGCAACGCCATGACCGACCCGGCGCTGCAGCAGGCTTTTGCCGAAGACGTGGTGCTGCTCAAGCTGGTGGGCATGAACCCGGTGGTGGTGCACGGCGGTGGCCCGCAAATCGAAGCCGCGCTCAAGCGCCTCGGCAAAAAAGGCGAATTCATCCAGGGCATGCGCGTGACCGATGCCGAGACCATGGAAGTGGTGGAATGGGTGCTGGGCGGTGAAGTGCAGCAGGACATCGTGGGCATGATCAACCGCGCCGGCGGCAAGGCCGTGGGCCTGACCGGCCGCGATGGCGGTCTGATCCGCGCCAAAAAACTGCGCCTGGTGGACACGCAGGACCCGAGCAAGGAATACGACGTGGGCCAGGTCGGTGACATCGAAAGCATTGACCCCTCTATCCTCAAGTGCTTGCAGGACGACGCCTTCATCCCGGTGGTCAGCCCCATCGGCTTTGGTGAGAACAACGAGAGTTACAACATCAACGCCGACGTGGTGGCCGCCAAGCTGGCCATGGCGCTGCAGGCCGAGAAGCTGCTCATGCTCACCAACATCCGTGGCGTGCTCGACAAGCAAGGAGAGTTGCTGACCGAACTCACACCGCGACGCATCGACGAGCTCTGCGCCGACGGCACCATCAGCGGCGGCATGATCCCCAAGATTGCCGGTGCACTCGATGCCGCCAAGAGTGGCGTGAACGCGGTGCACATCATCGATGGCCGTGTGCCGCACGCCATGCTGCTCGAAGTCCTGTCCGAGCAGGCCTTTGGCACCATGATCAAGAGCCGCTAACACCGCCCTACCACCGGGAGCCGCGCATGTCAGACGACCGCCACGACGACGCGCCAGAGACGGACCTGCCACCTGCCCGCAAGCGGCCCCGCCCCGGTGAGCGGCGCCTGCAGATCCTGCAGACACTGGCCAACATGCTGGAGCAACCCGGTGACGAACGCGTGACCACCGCCGCGCTGGCCGCGCGCATTGGCGTGAGCGAGGCGGCCTTGTACCGCCACTTTGCCAGCAAGGCGCAGATGTTCGAGGGGCTGATCGACTTTGTCGAGCAGTCGTGCATGGGCTTGATCCGCCAGGTGACCGACCGCGAAAGCGAAGGCCCCAACCAGGCGCGCCGCATCGTTTCGCTCATCTTGCAGTTCGCCGAAAAGAACCCTGGCATGTGCCGTGTGATGACCGGCGACGCGCTCATTCACGAACACGAACGCCTGCAGCAGCGCGTGAACCTGCTCATGGACAAGATCGAAGCGCAACTGCGCCAGTCGCTCAAAGGCACCCTGGAGGGCAGTGCCACCCCCACGGTGGACGTGCAGGTGGCCGCCTCGGTGTTGCTGGCCTTTTTGCTGGGGCGCCTGCAGCGCCATGTGCACACAGGCTTTGCGCGCAAGCCTACGGAATTGCTGCAAGAAAGCCTGGCGCGCCTGATCTGACGCCCCGGCCCCCGGCTTATTTGCCGAACAGCTTCATCACATGCTGCCAGCCACGCAGCAACAGGCCCGAACGCTCCACCTCGGCCAGCGCCACCAGCGGCGCTTCACCCACAGTCTTGCCGTTGGATGTGGCGACCACTTTGCCAATCACCGCACCCTTGGTCACAGGGGCTTCCAGGCCAGGCTTGAGTTCCATCGCGGTCTGCACCTGCTGGCCACGCGGCACCGTCAGCATCCAGGGGGCGCCCAGGCCTGCGGCCACCGTGTCGGCCTTGCCAAAGCCGACCTTGGCGGTTGCCACGCTGGTGCCTGGCTGGATGGGCGTGGCTTTTTCAAAGCTGCTGAAACCCCAGCCCAGCAAGGACCGCGTGTGGTCTGCACGCGCCTGTGCGCTGTGGGTGTTGAGGATGACCGAGATCAGGCGCATGTCGTTGCGCTTGGACGAGGTGACCAGACAATAACCCGCCTCTTCGGTGTGACCGGTTTTGAGGCCGTCCACAGTCGGATCGGTGTAGAGCAGGGCGTTGCGGTTGCCTTGCTTGATGCCGTTGTATTTGAACTCCCGCTCGGCGTAGATCGGGTAGTACTCGGCGCCGTCGCGGATGATGGCGCGCGCCAGGATGGCCAGATCACGCGCAGACGACTTGTGCGCCGGGTCGGGCAGGCCCGTGGGGTTCATGAAGGTGGTGTGCGTCATGCCCAGGCGCTGGGCCTCGGCATTCATCAGCTTGGCAAAGCCCGCTTCAGACCCGGCCATGTGCTCGGCAATCGCTTTGGACGCATCGTTGCCCGACTGGATCACGATGCCGCGCAGGATGTCGATGACGGTGGCCTGGCTGTTGAGTGGCAGGTACATGCACGACTCGGTGCCCGAGCCACGGCACCAGGCGTTCTGGCTGACCGACACCAGATCGGTCTGCTTGAGCTTGCCCGAGCGCAGCGCCTGCTCGACGATGTAGCTGGTCATCATTTTGGTGAGCGACGCAGGCGGCAGCGCCTCGTCGGCATTGGCCGAGGCCAGCACCTCGCCGGAGTCAAAGTCCATCAGCAACCAGGCCTTGGCGGGCAGCGCGGGCGGGTTGTCGGCCAGGGCGCTCTGGGCGGCCAGAGGCGGCAGGGCGTTGGCAGCGGCCTTTTTGGTGGCGACGGGCTTGCTGGTCTGGTGCTTGGCAGCGTGCGGCTTGGCTGCGAAGGCAGAAGGTGTGGGTGCCAGGGTGCCGACGGCAATGGCGAGGAGGACGGGGAGGAGGGCGGAGGTCTTAGGGTTCATGGCAGTGGCAGTCATGACGCCTATTGTCGCGGATTGGGGGGGGGGCGTCCTCTGTGGCTGGTCATGTGCTTGTAGAGGGCTTGTACCGCAAGTGGTGACTTGCGGTATGGTGTTGTCTATGGATCGACTTCAAAACATCGAAACGTTTGTTCGCGTAGCTCAAACCCAGAACTTCACTGAGGCAGCACGTCAACTGCGTGTTGCCAGGTCGGTCGTCACGACACGCATCAAACAGCTCGAAGAATATGTCGGAGCGCCACTGTTTCATCGGAGCACACGCGTCGTTCGTTTGACGGAAGTTGGTCAAGCCTTTCAGCGCGACTGCACCGAGCTGGTTGTCAGGGCCAGTGACATCGTTGATCAGATGCGAGACGTGAAAGGTTCTCCCTCTGGGACATTAAGTGTTCATGCACTGACCGGGCTGGTGTTAGGCCACTTCGCTTCTGTGATCCACGAATTCCAGGAGACGTATCCAGACATTCGTCTGGATTTAAACGTGAGCGATGCCGTGGTTGATCCGGTGAAGGTGGGTGTGGATTGTGCTTTGCAGATCTTTCCGGCGACATCCACCGAACTGATTGCCAGACCGCTGTTTCCTGTTCGAAGGGTGTTTTGTGCAACTCCGGAGTATCTGGCAGAGCATGGCACACCGAAAGACCCACGTGAACTTCATGAACACAGCTTAGGTTTGTACTCACGCTATCCCACCCGTGATCGTTGGACTTTTCACCACAAGGATCAAGAGATCACCTTGTACCTGAAGGCCAAGATGCTCACAAACAGCGTTCATTTATTGCGTGAATACGCCATGGACCATGCTGGCATCGTGTGTGTTCCCACCTTGGTGGCATCTGACGCCATCCAATCTGGTCGTTTGAAGATTGTTCTTGAGGACCACTTGCTATCTTCCTTCTGGCTTTCTGCCGTCTATGCAGGGACATCACGCAACGCATTCAAGTTGCGGTTGTTCATCGAGCACATCACAAATAGATTCAAGCGGCTTCCTCCTTGGGATGCTGAATTGATTAACCAGGGGATGATTCCGGAGACCCTGGTGACAGGGTGAAATCTAGGGTAATCCCTGTCTATTGTTCTGTGTATTCGAACAATCAAGTCTTCCATTGAGGGATTCCAGGCGGGTCGCTGCACGCATACAGTTCATCCAGTGCAGAAATTCTGCTTTCACCCTGGAGACTGATATGACCGTGAAATACGAAACCAAATTCGGCTCGATGAAGAGCTTCGAAAAGGGCCGCGTTGAAGCCATTGACGACAACGTCAAACATTACGCTTTCTCCAATTGCTTCGATATTGCGAACAAATCCAAGCCCTACGAGAAGGTGGTTTTCGGGAAAAACCAAATCTACGTTCTGGAGGCAATGCGTGCAGAGGGCAATTCCCCCTGGTTTACCTGTGCTCATGATGAGTTCGTGTTGAACATGGACACGGACGTAGAAGTGCACTTGATCAAGCTGGATGATGCGCAAATCGTCAAGGACACCGAGAAGAACGGTGCAGTACTCGTGCAAGGCGAGCCCAAAGGTCAAAAAATGGGCTGGATGAAGCTCAAGCGCGGTCATCAAGGCATGCTGCCCAAAAACACCGCGTATCAAATCCGAGCCAAAGAACTGAGCTGCCTGGTTTTGCAAACCTGCCAAGGTGATCTCTCGGTTGAGAAGTGGGCCGACATTTGTCAAACAGCCTAACTAACAAAACTCAACGTCAATCAAATACCTAAAGGATCAAAATCATGAACGCACCTGCCGACATTTCGAAAGCCTTTGCCTCTCAACCTGATGCAGTCATGGGCTACCGGGAATTTGTCCTGGGCTCTTTCAAGTTCCGCCGCGATGAATACTTTGCCCACATCAGCTGGACAACCCGTGACGGCCGTCCACTCTCGCACACCATGGACATCGGCGCCTTTCTGAGCGCACTGATGCGTGATGTGGCTTGGGGATTTTTCTATGGTGGTGTCAATTTCGACGAAGTCATTGGTACTGTCAACCACTACAGCTCTGTTGACCTGCAAGCTGGCGCATTCAACGGGACCATGAAGGCCGCTGGAGTGGATATCAAAGAAAACTTCCCCACGGATCAGATTCGTGAAGTTTTCGAAACCATGCTGGACGATTGGACGAACGCTGGCTTCGATCCCTTCGCAGCCCCTCAGGAAACGGGTTCTGCCTACGGTCGTAAAAACGGTGACAACAAAGCTGCGATCACCCGCGCTCGCGAGCTGGCCACACGCTGTGTGGGTCTCAAAGGCGATTTGGCTCTGCGCACGGATGAGCGTGGCGCACCGATCAACCGTCAGTTCGCCGATGTTCCGCAAGACAGCCCGGAGCTGCATCCTGAGCCGGGCTTCGAGAACGAGGTCCATGCTTTCAACCTGTTTGCATTCTTGAGTCGTTCGCAAGTCACGTGGAATCCTTCATTCACCAGCGTGGTGAAGTACAGCTACATGTGTCCCACAACGGAAGAACACATTCTTCCGATCATGCACTCCAATGACCGAGTCGAGTGGTTCTTCCAGATGAGTGACTCCATCGATTGGGATTGCGCGCACAAAGACACAGGTAAGCCCATGGCACGCGTCATCATGAAAGCAGGCGATATGGCTGCCATGCCTGCCTATTGCCGTCACCAGGGCTTCAGTCCCAAGCGCTCGATGCTGCTGGTGTGGGAAAACGGCTCGCCCAAGTTGGTCTATGAGATCCAGAACGGCGAAGCCCCAGAAGTTCCCGTGAGCTTCTAAACCCTCTTTCCCTTCACCTGGCCCCGCTTCGGCGGGGAATGGAGTTTCCATGAATCTCGCAGACATCGCGGCTGCGGCGGGCCTTCGTACGCCTGTTCGCAACCAACTCTTCATCAATGGTCAATTTGTCAATGCCGAATCTGGCGAAACTTTGGCCACTTTGAATCCGCATGACAACACCATCATTACCGAGGTGTCGATGGCGGGTAAAGCGGATATCGACAAGGCGGTGACGGCAGCAGAGAAGGCGTTTCCCACCTGGAGCCGCATGTCTGCCATGGATCGTGGGCGAATTTTGCTCAAGCTCGCTGACTTGATTGAAGACAATGCGGAAGAGTTGGCACGACTGGAGTCGCTGGATACGGGTCACCCACTTCGCGACTCGCGCATCCTGGACGTACCACGCACGGCTGTGACTTACCGTTACTTCGGCGGTATGGCCGACAAATTCCAGGGTGAACAGATTCCAGTCGAAGCTGGTTTTTTGAACTACACACTGCGGGAGCCCGTTGGTGTGGTGGGCCAGGTCGTCCCCTGGAATTTTCCGCTCATGTTCACGAGCTGGAAAATGGCCCCCGCGTTGGCGGCTGGTAACTGCGTGGTCATGAAGCCTGCAGAAATTACCCCGCTTTCTTCTTTGAAGATTGCAGAGCTGATGGCGCAAGCAGGCATGCCGGATGGTGTCGTCAACATCGTTCCAGGTCTGGGTTCGGTCGCCGGTCAGTACATCGCCGAGCATGATCGAATTTCCAAGGTCGCCTTCACTGGCAGCACTGCAACCGGTCGTCGCATTGTTCAGGCCAGCGCTGGCAACCTCAAAAAAGTTCAATTGGAGCTGGGAGGCAAAGGCGCCAACATCGTGTTTGAAGATGCGAATCTGATGGCAGCCGTCAATGGCGCAGCATGGGCCATTTTCCACAACCAGGGTCAGGCATGCATTGCTGGTTCCCGCCTGGTTTTGCATGAAAAAATCGCAGACGCTTTCCTCGAAAAATTCATTCCACTGGCCAAAAGCATCCGCCTGGGCAATCCCCTGGATCCCAACACAGAAATGGGACCGTTGACGAGTCTGCAGCACCGTGACCGTGTCCTTAGTTATGTGGATGTGGCCCGATCGCAAGGTGGTGAGGTGTTGGCTGGTGGTCAAGCGCCTACAGGTGATCTTGCATCCGGATGCTATGTGCAGCCCACCGTGGTTCGTGCAGGTTCTTACAAAGACAGGATCGCACAAGAAGAGGTGTTTGGGCCGTTCGTCACGGTCATCACCTTCAAGAACGACGAAGAAGCCTTGCAAATTGCCAACGGCACTGAATACGGTCTGGGTGGTGGGTTGTGGACCAGCAACCTTCAAAGAGCACACAAATTTGCACGCGAAATGAAGAGCGGCATGGTCTGGATCAACTGCTACAAGCGCGTTAATCCGGGATCACCTTTCGGTGGAGTCGGTGTCTCGGGTTATGGCCGTGAGATGGGCTTTGATGCCATGCGTGAGTACACACAAGTCAAGAGTGTCTGGGTGAATGTGGACGCACAGTTGGCGCCTCACTACGCACGTTGATTTCCCACCGATTGCATGCCATGACCAAGCTGATTCGCAAGATCCTGACTGCCACTTGCCTGCCCGTGGTGTTGGTTGCGGCCGTATACGCCCACCCCGCCATGGCGCAGTCAGCTTGGCCTAGCAAGACCGTCAAGATCGTGGTTCCATTCCCACCGGGTGGCATTGTGGACACCGTGGCTCGGCAGATCCAACCTCGACTTCAAAGTGCTTTGGGGCAACCCCTGATCATCGAAAACCGTGGTGGTGCGGGTGGAAGTGTGGGGACCATGGAAGTGGCTCGCGCCACTGCGGATGGTCACACGCTGTTGATGGTGTTCGACAGTTACGCGACCTATCCCTTGGTCTATCCCAAGCTTGGTATTGATGTGACAAAGGATCTGCAGCCTGTCACGCAGATCGTCAGCAACCCTCTGATCCTGGTGGTCAACCCCAAGGTGCCGGCTGACGATGTGCCCAGCTTGGTGAAACTGCTCAAGTCACAACCTGGTCGCTACAACTACGCCAGTGTGGGGCCGGGTTCGAGCAATCACTTGACGGCTGAATTGTTCAAAAGCGTGACGGGGACGTTCATCACGCACATTCCCTACCGAGGCGGTGGTCCAGCCCAGCAGGACTTGATGGGCGGTCAAGTGGAATTGATGTTCCTGAGCGCCGTCCTTGCACAGCCTCACGTCAAAGCAGGGAAATTCAAAGCCATTGCCCAAACTGGTGCGAAACGGGTTCTAGCCTACGCGAACGTCCCCACAGTGGCAGAGGTTGGCTACAAAGGATTCGAGGTTGATTCCTGGGTTGGCATGTTGGTTCCCGCAGGCACGCCTAAATTCATCGTTGACAAGCTGCAGGCAGAGATCAAGCGCATTCTGAATGAACCCGAGCTTGCAGAACGGCTTAAAGATCAAGGTCTCACTGCCATCGCCAACACCCCAGATCAGTTCAGCAAAGTGCTCAAGTCAGAACAAGACAAGTGGACGCGGCTGGTCCGTGAAAAGAACCTGAGCCTGGAATGACGATGCATAAATTCATCTACAGCGCTTTACCCAGCCGCGTGATCTTCGGCCCCGGCAGCATTGCTCAATTAGCCCAGGAAATTGATGCCTTGGGCGCCAAGCGGGCGTTGGTTTTGTGTACGCCGGAGCAAAAACCGCTGGCTGAAAAGATTGCCAATCAGCTTGGTGAGCGGGCCGCTGGAATATTTGACCGTGCAGTGATGCATGTCCCCGTCGAAACAGCGCGTGAGGCTCGTGTCGTTGCTCAGCAATTGGGAGCCGATTGCGCAGTTGCAGTAGGTGGTGGCTCCACGACCGGATTGGGCAAGGCCATCGCGTTGGATTCAGGTTTGCCCATTTTGGCCATTCCGACCACCTATGCAGGCTCGGAGATGACCACCATCTTTGGCATTACAGAAGCCGGTCTGAAGAAAACGGGTAAAGACATCCGTGTGCTGCCCAAAACGGTAATCTATGACCCAGAGTTGACAGTGAGTTTGCCACTTGGATTGAGCGTCACCAGTGGCATCAATGCCATTGCACATGCAGCTGAAGGACTTTATGCGCATGACGGCAATCCCATCATGAGCATGATGGCGGAAGAAGGCATTGCTGCAATCGGCCGCGCATTGCCTGGGCTCAAGCGCAAATCCGATGACATGAACGCACGAAGCGATGCGCTATACGGTGCCTGGCTTTGTGGCTCAGTGCTGGGACATGTTGGCATGGCCATTCACCACAAGCTTTGCCATACCTTGGGTGGAAGCTTCAACCTCCCGCACGCAGAGACCCACACGATTGTTCTGCCCCACGCATTGGCCTACAACGCGGAGGCGGCTCCGCGAGCTATGCAGCGCATAGCTCGCGCACTAAACGGCTCCTCGGCAGCACAAGCTGTTTTTGATCTTGCTCTGAACAACGGTGCTCCAGTTGCGCTGCGAGACATCGGCATGAAGGAACTGGATCTGGATAAAGCATGCGATATCGCCATGCAAAACCAATACCCCAATCCACGCCCACTTGAGAGATCCGCTCTTCGTGAGCTGTTGCAGAACGCGTTTGAAGGCGTTTGTCCAAAGACTTGATTTCCCAACCCTGTTCATTAACCACAAATGGAGACAACCATGAACTCTAATCGTCGCAATTTCACACGCACTCTGGTCGCTGCTGCGGCTCTGAGCTCGGTGTCGATCGCATGGGCCGCTGATACGGTCAAGATCGGCTACGTCTCGCCTCAAACAGGCCCATTGGCTCCCTTTGGAGAGGCTGACAAGTGGGTCATTGAGCAGATGAAATCTGCTTTCAAAAATGGCATCGTCATCGGTGGAAAAAAGCACGACGTCCAGATCATTCTGAAAGACAGTCAATCTAATCCGAATCGTGCTGGCGAAGTAGCCAACGACCTGATCCTCAAGGACAAGGTCGCTCTGTTGCTGACGGCGGGTACCCCCGAGACCGCCAACCCGGTGAGCGACGCAGCTGAACTCAATGAAGTTCCCTGCGTTTCCAGCGTGGTGCCCTGGCAGCCCTGGTTCTTCGGTCGCAATGGCAATCCGGCCAAGGGCTTCAACTGGACTTACCACATCTTCTGGGGTCTGGAGGATGTGATTGGCACCTACACCAACGGCTGGAAGAGTGTGACCACCAACAAAAAGGTTGGCGGCCTGTTCCCCAATGACGGTGACGGCAATGCGTGGGGTGACAAAGAGCTGGGCTTCCCAAAACCACTGAGTCAGATGGGCTTCACTTTGACAGATCCGGGTCGTTTCCAGAACGGCACTCAGGATTTCAGCGCCCAAATTGCTGCATTCAAAAAAGATGGCGTGGAAATCGTGACCGGTGTGGTGATTCCTCCGGACGCCAAAACCTTCTTGACCCAAGCCAAGCAACAAGGCTTCAAACCCAAAGTCATCACGCTGGGTAAAGCGCTGCTTTTCCCTGGGGCCATTGAAGCCCTGGGTGATCTGGGTGAAGGTCTGACTACCGAAGTGTGGTGGAGTCCTTCTCATCCCTTCACGTCGAGCCTGACCAAGCAAAGTGCAAAAGCGCTGGCCGACTCCTACGAAACCACAGCAAAGAAGCAATGGACTCAACCGATCGGTTTTGCACACGCTCTGTTTGAAGTGGCGTCTGACGCCTTGCAGCGCAGCAAGTCGCAAAAAGCGGCCGATGTGCGTGATGCAGTTGCAGCCACCAAGCTGAAGACTGTTGTTGGTGACGTTGCCTGGGGCGGACAAGGTCCGTTCAAGAACGTCAGCAAGACACCTCTGGTCCTGGGTCAATGGTCCAAGGGCAAGAAGTACAAGTACGAACTGACCATTGTGAACAACGAATCTGCCAAAGCCATCCCCGCTGGCGGGCAGATGAAGCTGAACTAAGCCCAAGCAGGATCAGTCATGCCATTGCTCGCACTGCATTCGGTCAGTAAATCCTACGGTGCGCTCAAAGTCACAGACGACATCACGTTGTCTGTTGAAGAAGGGCAAACCCTGGGCATCTTGGGTCCCAATGGGGCCGGGAAGACTACGCTGTTCAACCTGATCTCGGGCGACGTTCGCGTAGATGCTGGCCGTGTGGAGTATGGCGGGCAAGACATCACGACTGTTCCACCGCACATGCGCTGTCGGTTGGGGATTGGGCGCAGTTACCAAGTCCCCCAACCGTTCGGGCACATGAGCGTTTTTGAAAATCTGGTCACCGCTGCAAGTTTTGGCGGTGGCCAGTCAGAGCACCAAGCCTGGGATACAGCGGTCCATGTTCTGGAGCAAACAGGCTTGTTGCCGCATGCCAACAAGCCGGCCGGCTCCCTCACGCTGCTCAACCGAAAGCGTCTGGAGTTGGCCCGAGCACTTGCGACAGGCCCTGAGTTGCTCCTTCTCGATGAAATTGCTGGTGGTCTGACCGAGCACGAAGCCAACGAGCTGGTCGATGAGCTCAAGCGCATCAAATCACAAGGCGTCACCATGATCTGGATTGAGCATGTGGTGCACGCACTGCTGTCCGTCGCCGATCGGCTCTACGTCATCAACTTTGGCAGAAAGCTTGCCGAGGGTGAGCCTCATGACGTGATGAATGACCCGGAAGTCAAACGGGTCTATATGGGCATGGAGGTCTGAGATGGCAACTCCGGTATTGCAAACCAACGGCCTCAAGGCCTTCTACGGTGACGCTCAGGCATTGTTTGGGATTGACTTTGAGCTCAATGCTGGTGAGCTGGTGGCCATCATTGGGGCCAACGGCGCAGGGAAGTCCACTTTTCTGAAATGTTTGACGGGTCTGGTCAAATCCGAAAAGGAATCGATCAGCTGGAATGGGCAGCACATTGGGGGCATGCACCCAGGTGAAATCGTGCGACTGGGCCTGGCCATGGTCCCCGAAGGTCGAAGGCTGTTTCCATCGCTTTCGGTGGAAGAGAACCTGCTGATGGGCATGGTTCCTCAGCGCAAAGGCCCTTGGAACATTGAACGCCTTTACAGGATGTTCCCAATCCTCAAAGAAAAGAAAAACCTGCCGGGAACCTCTTTGTCGGGTGGCCAGCAGCAAATGGTTGCCATCGGCCGTGCCCTGATGAGCAATCCTGAAGTTCTACTTTGCGATGAACTGTCGCTGGGTCTGGCACCTATCGTGATCCGAGAAATTTACAACGCCATGCCCGAAATCACTGCGGAAGGCATGACGGTTGTCATTGTGGAACAGGACGTTGGTATGGCACGAAACGTATCCCAGCGGCTCTATTGCTTCCAAGAGGGTCTGGTCTCGCTGAAAGGCGAGTCGTCAGAACTCACGAGAGAACAAATCAGCCAAGCCTATTTCGGAGTCTGAGTCATGGAAACCATTCTGCAAGGACTTCTGCTGGGCGGCTTGTACGCGCTGTTCGCACTGGGCCAATCCCTGATCTTTGGTGTGATGCGTTTGACCAACACGGCGCATGGCGACTTCATCATTCTGGGTTCATTCATCACCCTAACCCTGACGGCGTTGGGCATTGCGCCCTGGTATGCCGTGTTGGCCACGCTTCCTATCAATTGGTTGATTGGTTACATGCTGCAACGCTACGTTCTCAACGGCACCCTGGGTAAAGACCCTCTGCCTTCATTGGTGGTCACATTTGGTCTGTCCATTGTGGTGCAGAACCTCTTGTTGGAAGTATTTTCTGCTGACCCCCGTTCCATCGATACAGAGGGCTTCAACACAATGAGCTGGGCGTTGACTGGCGATATTTCGGTGGGGGTCTTGCCTGTGCTCATCCTCATTCTTGCGCTCAGTTCTACGGCAGGACTGCAATGGCTCTTCAACCACACCTCGATGGGGCGCTCATTCCGTGCAGTTTCCGACGACCGTGAAATTGCTGAATTGATGGGTTTGAATGCGAGAAGAGTCTATGCACAGGCTACGGCGTTGGCCTTTGTCCTGGTCGGATTGGCAGGGGCTTTGCAGGGCATGCGAACGACGGTAGCACCTGCTGACGGTCCAATGCTGCTGCTGTTCGCATTCGAGGCCGTGATCATCGGTGGCATGGGCAGTTTCTGGGGCACCTTGGCAGGCGCGATGCTGCTGGGTGTGACGCAACAGATTGGTTTTCGCCTGGACCCAGGCTGGGGCATTTGGGCGGGACACCTGATGTTCCTGGCTATTTTGGTGCTTCGCCCTCAAGGTTTATTCCCCAAAACACGTGGCTAAAGGAAGCAAGAGATGACTTCTATGAACAACTCCTATGGCCAGACAAAGCGTGCGTATGCCGTTGTCCGCAACACGCGGGTCAGCATGCCGCTTCTGTTGATTGGCATTGCTTTGGTCATCTTGGCCATCACACTGCCCTGGTGGGGTGAATCGAGCTGGATGCGCGAATTTGTCGAGATCAGCTGCTATTTCATTTTTGCAATGATGTGGAATCTCATGGCTGGCTATGGAGGTATGGTTTCCATCGGACAGCAAGCATTCTTCGGATTTGGCGGATACACCATGCTGGTGTTGGGAAACTTCCTTGGCGTGAATCCTTTTGTCGCGGTCCTTTTCGGTGCCATTGCCGCTGGTGTGGTCTCACTGCCGATATCCAAGATCGCGTTTCGTTTGCAAGGTGGCTACTTTGCGATTGGCACCTGGGTCATATCGGAAGTTTTCCGTCTGACGTTTGCCAATATTTCGTCGGTGGGTGGTGGATCTGGTACGAGCCTGACGGCCTTGCGTGGCATCGAGAAAGCCACCCGGGAATCTGTGACCTATTGGATAGCGTTGGCCTGTGTCGTAGGCTCCATTGTGTTGGTCTACGGATTTCTGCGCAGCAAGCAAGGCCTGGCTTTGCTTGCCATCCGTGACAACGAAATCGCGGCCAAATCCCAAGGCATTGCCGTGGGGCGCATGAAGCTGGCTGTATACGCAGTTTCGGCCTTTGGCGCAGGGTTGGCCGGTGCCCTTTACTTTGTCGGCAATTTGCGCATCAGCCCAGATGCGGCATTCAGCGTGAATTGGACAGCCTTTGCCATCTTTATGGTTGTGATTGGCGGTATCGGTCGCATTGAAGGTCCGCTGGTTGGAGCACTGATCTTTTGGGCGTTGAGCAAGTTTTTCAGTGATTACGGCACTTGGTATTTGCTGGGACTGGGTCTGCTGGCGATTGTTGTGACCATCTACTTCAAACAAGGGCTGTGGGGCTATGTTCAGGAGCGATGGGGATGGACTTTATTTCCAACCATGAGAAAGCTGCAGATTCTCTAACAAAAGAGTTGCAGATAGCCTCCGTAACGATATCTAACCGCAGACAGACGCAGTTCAAAAGATCATGCATAGCCAAGAATCAAAAGCCATCGTCCATATCGTGACATGGCGTCTCAACGGGGCGACAGTTGACGAGCGTGCCGGTCAAGCGCAGCGTATCGTCGCTGCATTTCAGAAAACGTCCTCTGCGATCCCGGGCTTGCTACGAATGGAAGTCGGTGCCAATGCCATCAATGCCGCTGATGCTTGGGATCTGGCTTTGTACATGGTGTTCGCTTCCCGTGAGGATTTGCAGGCCTATCAGAGTCATCCAGAACATCTGGCCATTAAAGCCTTGGTCGGACCCATGCGCCTTGCCCGTGCACAGGTTGACTTTGAGTTGATGTCTTGAATCCCCCCCAACCGCGAGAAACCACTCATGAACACTGACCGCTCGAAAATTAAAAACGTGCTCTTCATCATGGCTGATCAGTTGCGCTGGGATTATCTGGCTTGTGCTGGGCACCCGACCTTGAAGACGCCGAACATCGATGCCTTGGCCGCACGTGGCGTACGGTTCACCAATGCTTTTGTGCAGGGGCCGGTGTGTGGAGCGTCCCGGATGTCTACCTACACAGGAAGATACGTCACCAGTCATGGCTCGGCGTGGAATTTTGTACCTTTGTCAGTCGCTCAAAAAACGCTTGGCGACCATTTGCGACCGCATGGCGTCCGGTGTGCCGTGGTGGGGAAAACTCATGTTGAAGCGGATGATGAGGGAGCCGAGCGACTGGGCATCGACACTGCATCACCAGCAGGCCAGTTGCTGATGCATGGGGGGTTTGAACCTTATGAACGCGACGACGGAATTTTGCCTCCCGGTTTCAAGGCTGAAGGTAACCGATATTGCGACTACTTGAGAGAACAAGGCTATCAAAGCGACAACCCTTGGCATGATTTTGCCAACTCTTCATTGGGTGAGGATGGGACCGTGCATTCCGGCTGGAATTTGCGTTGGGCGAGGGAGGCGGCCAGGGTGGCTGAAGAACACAGCGAAACACCCTATATGACGCGTCGCGCAATGGACTTTATCGTTGAGCAAGGCGAAAAGCCCTGGGTGCTGCACCTGAGCTTCATCAAGCCCCATTGGCCCTATGTGGCACCAGCGCCCTACCATGACATGTATGGTCCGCAAGACATCTTGCCAGTGCGCAGAGACGAAACTGAAAGAGCTGATCCGCATCCGGTTTATCGTGGCTTCATGGACTACACGCCAAGCCAAACCTTCAGCAAAGAAGGGGTGCGCGAAACAGTGATTCCCGCCTACATGGGCCTCATCACGCAGATCGATGATCACATCGGTCGCCTGATGCAGTTCTTGAAAGATACCGGTCGAGACAAAGACACGCTGATCGTGTTCACCAGTGACCATGGTGACTATCTGGGCGACCACTGGATGGGGGAAAAAGAATTGTTTCACGACACCATCGTCAAGGTGCCGTTGCTGGTGATTGACCCTCGCAGAACCGCAGATAACACCCGTGGCAGTGAATGTGGCGCCATGGTGGAGTCGATCGATTTGTTACCTACATTCCTGGATGCTTTGCAACTGCCACAGCCCCAGGAGTGGCTGGAAGGCCAGTCTCTGCTGCCATTGCTGCAAGGACAGCAAAAAAGCTGGTCCAAGGATCAAGTCGTTTGCGAGAACACGTTTGCATTTCGAGACTGTGTGCGGCTTCCCATCGGGGCACCCGTAGACCGCTGCAACATGACCATGGTGCGTACGCGCGAATGGAAGTATGTGCACGTTGATGGATTGCGCCCCATGCTCTTTGACCTCATCAATGACCCCTGCGAAATCCATGATCTCGGAGCCTCGCCAGACCATGCTCAAGTGCGCGAAGAAATGCAGCGTCGATTGCTCGATTGGCTATTCAGTCGGCGGCGCACCACAGGTATCACGCCAGAGGGAATCGAGACTTGGAATGTTCGTGAATTGAAAGCGGGCATTGACATTGGAGTTTGGTAATTTTTCACCCATAAATCAATCTGGAGACAAATATGTTTTTGAAAAAATGGCTAGTCATTGGATTGGGCTCTGCGCTCATGACTGCTGGCGCTTCGGCACAAATTTGGCCAGCCAAACCTGTCCGTCTGGTGGTGTCCTTCCCTGCGGGAGCGCCTGGAGACACTATTGCACGTCTGATTCAACCCGAATTGCAAAAAGAACTGGGGCAACCTGTGGTCGTGGAGAACAAACCCGGCGCAGGTGGAAACATTGGTGCACAAGAGGTCGCACGCTCTACTGACCAGCATACTTTTCTGGTAGGTCCTGACACCATGTTCACCATCAACCCGCATCTTTATAAGAAATTGGGATTTTCTCCTCTTGAGGATCTCAAGCCTTTGACTTTGTTGGCCAGTTTCAACCAGATGCTGGCTTGCCATCCGTCCGTGGGCGTCAAAACGCTGTCGGATTTTGTGGCCAAAGCCAAATCTAATCCTATGAACTACGCCTCTGGAGGGCCTGGTGTCCCCGGTCACATGGCGATGGAAATGTTGCTGGCTGCGACAAAACTGAGCTTAGACCACGTTCCCTACAAGGGACCAGGTCCAGCTATGCAAGACGTGCTGGCCGGTCAGGTGCCCTGTGGGTTTCTGGCTGCCCCGGCGGTGGGTCCTCAGGCTAAAGCGGGTAAATTGAGTGCCCTTGCCGTTTCGGGTGCCAAGCGTTCTCCTGGTTCACCCGATGTACCAACAGTGGCAGAGCAGGGTATCAAAGACTTTGATGCCAGTTTCTTTGAGACATTGTCAGCACCCAAAAGCATGCCTGCTGTTGCGAGCGAGCGGATGCAAAAAGCTGTCATCAAAGTACTGCAACAGGCTGACATCAAAGCGAAATTGCTGCAATCCGACATGGAAGTGGTGGCCAACAGCAGTGAAGATGCTCAACAACGATTGCGTGCAGACAATGGCAAGTGGGGTCGTGTGGCAGCCAAAATCAATTTACAGCTGGATTGATGGATGGATTCGCTAAGCGCGCGCAATGCGACGCGCTTTCAATTGAAGGAAATTGGAATGACCCACTTTGACACTGTGTCCATCACTGAATCTGTGATCAATCGTTTTTCGGATACGCCCGATGCACGGTTGAAAACCATCATGAACTCTCTGGTCAAGCATTTGCATGATTTCGCGAGGGACGTGCAATTGACCGAACAAGAGTGGTTCAAAGCCATTGAGTTCTTGACTGCGACCGGGCAGAAGTGCACCGATACACGGCAGGAATTCATTTTGCTGAGTGATGTGCTTGGCTTGTCCATGGTCACGGTTGGAATCAACAACAGCAAGCCGGAAAGATGCACCCAAGCAACCGTGTTCGGTCCTTTTTTTGTACCGAATGCACCAGAGTACAAGTTGGGCGATGACATTGCCAATGGAGCGGTGGGTAGACCTTGCCATGTATCGGGTTCCATTCGTGGTCCGCAGGGTGAGGCTATTCCCAACGCGAAAATTGATGTCTGGCAGGCAGACGATGAAGGCTTTTATGACGTCCAAAAGCCTGATCTTCAGCAGGCGCAGGCGCGAGGCACACTGCATTCAGATGCAGAGGGCAAATACCATTTCAAAACAATTGTTGCCGAGCCTTACCCCATCCCGACCGACGGTCCAGTAGGTCAGTTGCTGGATGCAACCAGGCGCCCTTCTATGCGACCTGCGCACCTGCATTTCATGATTCAAGCCCGAGGGTACGAAACACTGATTACCCATGTATTCCGCCGTGATGACAAGTACCTGAGCGCGGACCCTGTCATCGGTGTTCGTGATTTATTGATTGCCGATTGGGTTCCCCAAGCTGATGGCACGACCAAACTCGATTTTGATTTCGTTCTCAACCCCAGCATGAAGTGAGTCAATCCGGTTGAATGACTCAGAATGTTCCCATGATTAACAAGATATCCAACAGCATTGCAGAAGCCTTGAGTCAAGTCCGTGACGGGGCCACCGTCCTGATTGGCGGGTTCGGCACCGCCGGAATCCCCAACGAATTGATTGACGGCTTGATTGAGCAGGGGGCCCGTGATCTGACGGTCGTCAATAACAACGCGGGCAACGGCGATACAGGATTGGCAGCGTTGCTGAAAACAGGGCGCGTTCGCAAGATCATTTGCTCATTCCCACGTCAGGCAGATTCTTTCGTATTCGACGAGCTTTATCGCACCGGAAAAATTGAGCTGGAACTGGTGCCGCAAGGTAACCTTGCAGAGCGTCTTCGTGCCGCTGGTGCCGGCGTGGGTGCTTTCTTTACCCCCACCGGGTTTGGAACCGAATTGGCCAAAAATGCCGATGGATCGGACAAAGAAACACGGGTGATCAATGGCAAGCCGTATGTTCTTGAATTCCCAATTTATGGCGATGTTGCCCTGATCAAGGCGGAGACCGGTGATCGTTGGGGCAATTTGGTTTACCGGAAGGCAGCTCGCAATTTCGGCCCCGTCATGGCCACCGCAGCAAAATTCACCGTAGCGACAGTGCACAACATTGTGGAGTTGGGAACGATGGACCCCGAATCCATTGTCACGCCGGGGATCCATGTCTCCAAGATTGTCAAGATTGAGCATGTGGCCACGCAGGCTGGTGGCTTTAAAAAAGCTGCCTGAAGGGAGATAAGCAATGATGACCTATCAACGTAGAACCAAAGACGAGTTGGCCGAACGCGTAGCGCGAGACATTTTTGATGGTGCCTATGTGAACTTGGGAATTGGTCAGCCGACCTTGGTTGCCAATCACATTCCGGCTGGAATGGAAGTTGTACTTCACAGCGAGAATGGCATTTTGGGTATGGGGCCAGCTCCAGCATCGGAAGATGAAGATTTTGACCTCATCAATGCGGGCAAGCAGCCTGTGACATTGCTCGCTGGTGGTGCATTTTTCCATCATGCTGATAGTTTTTCCATGATGCGCGGGGGGCACCTCGACATCTGTGTATTGGGTGCCTTCCAGGTCTCGGCTACCGGTGATTTAGCCAACTGGAGTACGGGTGAGCCCGGTTCTATTCCTGCAGTTGGTGGTGCCATGGATTTGGCCATTGGAGCTAAGCAGACTTGGGTGATGATGGATCTGCTCACCAAAAAAGGTGAAAGCAAAGTCGTCAAGGAGTGTTCCTATCCGCTGACAGGGATTGGTTGTGTTAAACGCATTTATTCAGATCTCGCCACTCTGGAGTGTGGTCCGCAAGGCTTGAAGCTGATCGACAAAGTGGATGGTCTTGATCTCAATCACCTGCAGCAACTCATCGGCCTGCCCGTTTCTGAATAAATGATTGTCATGAAATCCGCTTTTATCTGCGACGCGATCCGCACCCCTTTTGGCCGTTACGGCGGCGCGCTCAGCAGTGTGCGCACCGACGATCTGGGTGCCGTGCCCCTGCGCGCCCTGATGGCCCGCAACCCGAATGTGGACTGGGCCGCCGTGACCGACGTGCTCTACGGCTGCGCCAACCAGGCCGGTGAAGACAACCGCAACGTGGCCCACATGAGCAGCCTGCTGGCGGGCCTGCCCATCGACGTGCCCGGCGCCACCATCAACCGCCTGTGCGGCTCCGGCCTGGACGCCGTGGGCACAGCGGCGCGCGCCATCAAGGCCGGTGAAGCCGGTCTGATGATCGCCGGTGGTGTGGAAAGCATGAGCCGCGCCCCGTTCGTCATGCCCAAGGCCGAAAGCGCCTTCAGCCGTGCCAACGCCGTGTACGACACCACCATTGGCTGGCGCTTTGTGAACAAGCTGATGAAGGCCCAGTACGGCGTCGATTCGATGCCCGAGACGGCCGAGAACGTGGCCACCGACTTCAAGATCGAGCGCGAAGCGCAAGACTTGATGGCCATGAACAGCCAGCTGCGCGCTGTGGCCGCGATCAAGGCTGGCCACCTGGCCCGCGAGATCGTGGGCGTGAGCATTCCCCGGAAAAAGGGCGACGCCATCGTGGTGGACACCGACGAGCATCCGCGCGAAACCAGCCTGGAAGCGCTGGGCAAACTCAAAGGCGTGGTGCGTCCGGACGGCACCGTGACCGCGGGCAATGCCTCGGGTGTGAACGACGGTGCCTGCGCCTTGCTGCTGGCCGGTGAAGCCGAAGCGGCCAAATACGGCCTGACGCCCAAAGCCCGCGTGGTGGGCATGGCGACCGCCGGTGTGGCCCCGCGCATCATGGGCATCGGCCCGGCCCCGGCCACGCAGAAAGTGTTGGCCCAGACCGGCCTGACGCTGGACCAGATCGACGTGATCGAACTCAACGAAGCCTTTGCCGCCCAAGGCCTGGCCGTGCTGCGCATGCTGGGCCTGAAAGACGACGACGCCCGTGTGAACGCCTGGGGCGGTGCGATCGCCCTGGGGCACCCGCTGGGTGCCAGCGGTGCGCGCCTGGCCACCACCGCCATCAACCGCCTGCACACCACGGGTGGGCGCTACGCGCTGTGCACCATGTGCATCGGCGTGGGTCAGGGCATTGCGCTGATCCTTGAGCGCATTTGATGCACGCTCTTCGTCAAGCGGTCATTCGGGTTTTCTGCCTTGATGACCACTGCTGGCGGCGGAAGCAGAAATAGGCCTGCAATAGACCAAGTAACTTCCACTATTTCACCAACTCCACAGCGTCCCATCGTGCTGCAACCGGTTCACCGGCAGGTAAGCACGTTGGTACGGATACTTGGCCGCCAGTTTCTCGTCGATGTCCACGCCATGGCCCGGTGACTCGCCGCAGTACAGCATGCCTTTGTCAAAGCGCCAGTCGTGCGTGAAGACGCTGAGCATTTCTTCGCTGTGGGGCATGTATTCCTGCACGCCAAAGTTGGGCACCCAGGTGTCAAAGTGCAGTGCGGCGCCCATGCAGATGGGTGACAAATCGGTGGCGCCGTGGCTGCCGGTGCGCACCTGGTAGAGGCTGGCCAGGTCGGCGATGCGCCGCAGGTGGGTGATGCCGCCCGCGTGCGTGACGGTGGTGCGGATGTAGTCGATCAGCTGTTCTTCGACCAGCTGTTTGCAGTCCCAGATGCTGTTGAAGATTTCGCCCACAGCGATCGGCGTGGTGGTGTGCTGGCGGATCAGGCGGAAAGCCTCCTGGTTTTCGGCCGGGGTCGGGTCTTCCATCCAGAACAAATGGTAGGGCTCCAGGCTTTTGCCCAGTTGCGCGGCCTCCATGGGCGTGAGGCGGTGGTGCACGTCGTGCAGCAAATGCGTGTCATCGCCCACGGCCTCGCGCACCGCCTGGAACAGCTGGGGCGCATGGCGCAGGTATTTGGCCGTGTCCCAGTCGTGCTCGCCGGGCAGGCTGCCGTCGGCGGGTTCGTACATGCGGTGGTTGGTGCTCACGCCATACACCTTGTTCAGGCCCGGCACACCGCTTTGTGCGCGGATCGCCCTATAGCCTTCTTCCTGGTGGCGCAGCACTTCATCCACGGTTTCGGCAATGTCGCGTCCGGTGGCGTGGCCGTAGGCCATCACGCCGGTGCGGCTGCGCCCGCCCAGCAGCTGGTAGAGCGGCTGGCCGGCGATCTTGGCCTTGATGTCCCACAGCGCGGTGTCCACCGCAGCAATGGCGCTCATGGTGACCGGGCCTCGGCGCCAGTAGGCGCCCTTGTACAGGTATTGCCAGATGTCTTCGATCTGCTGCGGGTCGCGCCCGATCAGGCAGGGCACTACGTGGTCCTGCAGGTAGCTGGCCACGGCCAGCTCGCGGCCATTGAGGGTGGCGTCGCCCACACCGGTCAGGCCTTCGTCGGTCTCGATCTTGAGGGTGACGAAATTGCGGCCGGGGCAGCAGACGATGACGCGGGCGGCGGTGATTTTCATGGCGCGGCTTGCAGAAGTTGTTCGATGGCGCGGTCCACGCCCTGGGCCAGCACCTGCCGGTGCCAGTGGGCGACACGGTGGCGCCAGTCGGGGTGCTGGGGCAGTTGTGTGCCCCAAAAGTCGGTGCGCGAGAGCAGGGCATCGAGGGCGGCCTCGGGCGCCTCTCGCTGCTTGGCCGCATTGGCCATCAGCCAGGTGGCCTGCGGGTCCTGGATGGCATATGGCTGGTCTTGCTCGTCGATGGCCAAGCCGTGACGCAGCCAGATGGCCGCCGCCAGAGCGTGGCGCTCGGTGCTGGCGCCCCGGCTGAGCTGCGCTTCGATGCTGGGCACCCAGCGCAGCGGGATCTTGAGCGAGCTGTCGGTGGCGATCTGGTGCACGCTGTGGCGCAGGTGCGGGTTGGCAAAGCGTTCGATCAGGGCGTCGCGGTACATGGCCCAGTCTGTGCGGTGCAGGTTGGGCGCGACCTCCTCGCCCATCAGGCCGTGCACCAATGCCCGGATGTGCGGCATGCCGATGCAGTCGGCAATGAAGGGACGCCCCGTCACAGCGCCGATCAGGGCCATGGCCGAATGGCTGCCGTTGAGCATGCGCAGTTTGGCGTCTTCGTACACAGGCACCTCGGGTGTGACGCGCACGCCGTGCGTGGCCAGCAAGGGGCTGTCTGCAGGGTTGGCAAAACGGTCTTCGATCACCCACTCCCAGAAAGCCTCCACCGCCAGCGCGCTCGGGTCCTGCACCCCCAGCTCGTGCACGGCCAGTGCGCGCACCTCATCGCTGCTGGCAGGCACGATGCGGTCCACCATGCTGCATGGAAAGGCGCAATGCGTCTGTATCCATTCCTGCAGACAGGCGTCTGTCGATGTCTTCATCAACAAGGCCTGCAATTGATGGCCATTGGCCTGCAGGTTGTCGCAGGACGCGATGGTCAGGCCGGGCAGGTGCTGTTGCCAGCGCTGGCGCAGGCCGTCCAGCAGCAGTTGCGCCAGCGCAGGGGTGTAGCCCTTCTCGGTCACGGTGATCGTGACCCAGCGCGTGGCGGGTGCGCCAATGGCCTGCACCACCGCGTTGCGCTCGGTGGCAGCCACATTGAAGCGCCACAGCGCGCCAGGCACTTCCCAGTGGCTGCCCTGGGCGTTGGCCACACGCACGGCGTAGAGGCCGTCTTGCGCGCGCAGCGCATCGACCAGTGCGGGCTGCGTCATGCCCATGGCATGCACCCCCCAGCGGCCATCGCCTGCGGCCAGCAGGCGGTCAAACACCATGGCCTGGTGGGCGCGGTGAAAGGCGCCCAGGCCCAGGTGCACCACGCCGGGTTCGCCCTGGCGCTCGTACCGGGGGCGCGACTGCACACGCGGTGCCCAGACGGCTTCGCTGCCTAGGCCCAGGCGCGGTGGCGTCACAGGCCCACCTTGGCGGCAGCGTCTTGCAGTTCGGCCCAGGTGGCGTCGTCCACCACGATGCCGCTTTGCGCACGCGCTGCGCGTGCAGCGCGCTCGGGTTCGCCCGCGATCATCACCCCGCCGGAGTGGCTGGGGCTTTGGCGCAGCCAGTCTGTGAATGCCTGGGCCTCTTGCTCAAAGGTGGCCTGCGTGCCCAGCTTGGCCGGGTCGATCAGGATGGTGAGCATGCCGTTGAGCACGGCGCGTTTGGTGTCGGCCTCGCGGTGCCAGGTGCCGCCGCCGGTGAGGGCGCCACCCAGCAGTTCGCAGGCCACGGCCATGCCGTAGCCCTTGTGTTCGCCAAAGGTCATGAGCGCGCCAAACAGGCCGTTGGACTGCGGCACCACCACCACGCCAGGGTCGTTGGTGGGGTGGCCTTGTTCGTCGATCAGGTAACCGTCGGGCACGCGCTCGCCCTTGTTGTGGGCCACGCGCATCTTGCCCTGTGCCACGCGGCTGGTGGCGTAGTCCAGCACAAAGGGCTCGCGCCCGGCCAGCGGCACGCCGATGCAGCAGGGGTTGGTGCCAAAGCGGCCGTCGCCACCGCCAAAGGGGGCCACCACCGGACGCGAGAGCACATTCACAAAGTGCATGGACACCAGGCCCTGCGCCACCGCCATTTCGGCCCAGTGGCCAATGCGGCCCAGGTGGTGCGAGTTGCCCAGGGCCACGATGCAGCTGCCGTGCTGGCGAGCGCGTTCAATGCCCATGTTCATGGCTTGGACGCCGTTGACCTGGCCGTAGCCGCGCTGACCGTCGAGCGTGAGCAGGGCGCCGCTGTCGAGCAGCACCTTCACGCCGGTGTTGGGCGACAGGCCGCCCTCAAGCACGGCGTCCACATAGCGCGGCACCATGCCCACACCGTGCGAGTCGTGGCCGCTCAGGTTGGCCATGACCAGGTTGTCGGCCACCAGGGCCGCTTCGGCGGCCTGGCTGCCGGCTTTTTCGATGATGCGGGCGACTTGGGCGCGCAGGTCTTGTGCAGAAATCGTATGACTCATCTTTTTCTCTGATCTGTCCCCGGGGCTTACATGACGGCGCCGACTTGCCAGGGCACAAACTCGTTTTGCCCGTAGCCGTGGCGTTCGCTTTTGGTGGCCTCGCCCGAGGCGGCGGCCAGCATCATGTCGAAGATGCGCTGGCCCATCTCGGCGATGCTCACGCCGCCGTCGACGATCTCGCCGCAGTTGATGTCCATGTCCTCTTCCTGCCGTTGCCACAGCGCGGTGTTGGTGGCGAGCTTGAGGCTGGGCGAGGGCGCGCAACCGTAGGCGCTGCCGCGTCCGGTGGTGAAGCAGATCAGGTTGGCGCCGCCCGCCACCTGGCCGGTGGCACTCACCGGGTCGTAGCCGGGGGTGTCCATGTAAACGAAGCCGCGTGCCTTGACGGGCTCGGCGTACTCATACACCGCCTGCAGGTTGCTGGTGCCGCCCTTGGCCACTGCACCCAGCGACTTTTCCAGGATGGTGGTCAGGCCACCCGCCTTGTTGCCGGGCGAGGGGTTGTTGTTCATTTCGCCGCCGTTGGACGCGGTGTACTGCTCCCACCAGCGGATGCGTTCGATCAGCTTCTGCGCCACCTCGGGCTTCACGGCGCGGCGCGTGAGCAAATGCTCGGCACCATAAATTTCGGGCGTTTCACTCAGGATGGCGCTGCCGCCGTGCTGCACCAGCAGGTCCACCGCTGCGCCCAGCGCCGGGTTGGCGCTGATACCCGAATAACCGTCCGAGCCACCGCACTGCAGACCGACCACCAGATGCTCGGCGCTGCAAGGCTCGCGTTTGACGGCGTTGGCCTTGGGCAGCATTTGCTCGATGAGCGCGATGCCTTTTTGCACCGTCTTGTGCGTGCCGCCGGTGTCCTGGATGTTGAACACCTGCAGGCTTTCGCCCTCGCGCAGGCTGCTGTGGGCCAGCCAGGTGCCCAGCTGGTTGCCTTCGCAGCCCAGGCCCACCACCACCACGCCCCAGAAGTTGGCGTGCGTGGCGTAACCGGCCAAGGTGCGTTCCAGCAGTTTCAGGCCCAGGCCGTCGGTGTCCATGCCGCAGCCGGTGCCGTGGGTGAGGGCCACCACACCGTCGATGTTTGGGAAATTGGCCAGCGCAGCAGGGTTGGTGCGGCGCGAGAAATGGTCGGCGATCGCGCGCGCGGCGGTGGCCGAGCAGTTCACGCTGGAGAGCACACCGATGTAGTTGCGCGTGGCCACGCGGCCGTCAGAACGCTTGATGCCCCGGAAGGTGGCTTGCTTGCGCGGCGCTTCGGGCTTGACGTCTTGTCCGATGGCGTAGTCGCGCTCGAAGTTGCCCTTCTCGGGACCCATGTTCAGGTTGTGCGTGTGCACATGCTCGCCGGGGGCAATGGCCTGGCTGGCAAAACCAATGATCTGGTTGTAGCGGCGCACCGGCTCGCCCACCGCGATGGCGCGGGTGGCGACCTTGTGGCCGGGCGGCACCAGGCCGCGCACGGCCACGCCGTCCACTGTGGCGCCACTCATGAGCTGGTTGCGCGCAATGATGACGTCGTCGGCGGGGTGGAGGCGAATGAAGTTCGACATATCTGATCTGTCACGCAAAGGTCAATAGAACTGTTTCGGCAACCACAGCACCAGGCTGGGCACGTAGGTGATGATGGCCAGGCTGCCCAGCAGCGGGAACAGCCAGGGCAGGATGGCCACGGTGGTGCGTTCCACACTCAGTTTGGCCACGCGGGCCAGCACGAACAGCACCATGCCCATGGGCGGGTGCAGCAGGCCGATCATCAGGTTGAGCACCATGACCAGACCGAAGTGCACCAGGTCGATGCCCAGTTGCTGGCAGATCGGCACCAGGATCGGCACCAGGATGGTGATGGCGGCGGTGGGTTCGAGGAAGCAACCCACAAACAGCATGAGCGCGTTGGCCAGCAGCAGGAACATCCAGGGTTCGGTGGTGAAGCCCAGCACCCACTGGCCAATCGCCGTGGTCACACCGGTGGCTGTGAGCATCCAGCCGAAGATGCTGGCAGCGGCCACGATGAACAGCACCGTCGAGGTGGTTTCCACCGTGTCCAGGCAGATCTTCACGAACATCTTGAAGTTGAGCGTGCGGTACCAGAAGAAACCCAGCACGATGGCCCAGACGCAGGCGGCGATCGCGCCTTCGGTCGGAGTGAACACGCCGGTGGTCATGCCGCCGATCAGCAGCACGGGCGTCATGATGGGCAGCACGGCCTGGAAGTTGAACACCTTGTCGGCCACAAACAGCGCGATGAGTGCGCCGAAGACCGTGGCTTGCGCGGGCAGGCCTGCGGTTTGCACCAGCCACCACAGGCCCAGCGGCCAGCCAATGACCACTGCGGTCTCGATCAGGGCCTTGATGACGCGGGGCCACTCGAACTTGATGTCGCCGCCCCAGCCGTTTTTGTGCGCAAAGTAGGCCACCGTCAGCATCATCAGGATGGCCATCAGTGCGCCCGGCAGGATGCCTGCCAGAAACAGGGCGCCGACCGAGACGTTGGCCATCATGCCGTAGATGACGAAAGGCAGGCTGGGCGGAATGATGGGGCCCAGCGTGGCCGATGCGGCCGTGACGCCGACTGCGAATTCGGTCTCGTAGCCATGGTCCTTCATGGCCTTGATCTCGATGGTGCCCAGACCGGCGGCGTCGGCAATGGCGGTGCCGCTCATGCCGGCAAACACCACCGAGCCCACCACGTTGACGTGGCCCAGGCCGCCCTTGAGCCAGCCCACGAGCGCCAGCGCGTAGTTGTAGATGCGGTTGGTGATGCCGGCGTTGTTCATCAGGTTGCCGGCCAGGATGAAGAACGGCACGGCCAGCAGCGGGAAGCTGTCGATGCCCGAGACCATGCGGTGGATCACCACAAAGGGGGGCGAGCTTTGCACGAAGAACAGGTAGATCAGTGAAGCGCCGGCCATGGCGATTGCGACCGGAATGCCGCCGCTCATGAGCAGCAAAAAGAGGATTTTCAGCATGGGGTGTGTCTCGGTGGGTCAGCGGTCATTCATGTCGGATTCGGGGCGCTGCAACACGCTGTAGCCGCGCTGCCAATGCACCTTCATGACCCAGATGGCGCGCAGGCACATGGCGGCAAAGCCCGCCAGCACCACGCCGTAGACGATGTTCATGGGCAGGTCGATGATGGTCATCTTGTAGCTGCCCAGCTTTTCCATCATCTGGCCGGTGAGCACGGCGGCGGTGCCAAAAAAGGCGATGCGCAGCAGATCGACCAGGGTGCTCATGGCGCGCGCCAGCGGGGCGGGCATGTAGCGGTAGAAAAAGTCCACATGGATGTGGTTGTTCTTGGCCACGCCAATGGCCGCGCCGGTGAAGACGGTGGCGATCAGAAAGTAGCGCGCGATCTCTTCGGTCCACGAGGCGGAGTTGTTGAGTGCGTAGCGGGTGAAGAACTGGTAGAAAACGGTGACGCCCAGCAGCCAGAAAAAGCCCAGGGCCGCCCAGGCCTCCACAGGGGTATCCGACAGGTCCACCGCGTCGTCGGTGGCATGAAACTGGCCATCGTCGCCCATGACCTTGGGACCGGCATCGAGGTCCACAACGTTGCTCATATTGAATCCTTGAAGCGAAAAACAGGCCAGGCGCGTGGCCTGGCCCCTTGCAGGCTTACTTGGCGGCCTGGATCTTGTCGAAATCGGCGCGGGTGAAGCCCATCGATTCCAGGGGTGCGTTCTTCAGCACGGCGTCCTGGAAGGTCTTGCGGTCCACCTGCACGATCTGCAGGCCTTTTTTCTTGAACTCGTCCACCAGCTCGGCTTCACGCTTCTTGATCTTGGCGGTGGCGCGGGTGGCGGCCTCCTGCGTCACGTCCATGAACATCTTTTTCTCGGCATCGCTCAGGCGGTTCCACAGGTGCGGGGCCACCTGTGTGGTCAGGCCGTCCACGATGTGGCCGGTGAGCATGATGGCCTTTTGCACTTCGTAGAACTTTTTGGCCTCGATGGTGGTGAGCGGGTTCTCCTGTGCGTCCACGGTGCCGTTTTGCAGGGCCAGGTAGACCTCGGCAAAGGCGATGGGCGTGGGGTTGGCGCCGCAGGACTTGGGCGTGGCGGTGTAGGCGGGCACGTCGGGCACGCGGATCTTCAGACCCTTCATGCCTTCGCAGGTGGTGAAGGGCTTCTGGGCGGTGGTGTGGCGGGCACCGTAGTAGGTGTAGGCCGTGATCTGGATGCCGGTTTTCTCGCGGAATTCCTTGACCATTTCCTGGAACACCGGGCTTCTGGAGTAGGCCAGCAGGTGGTCACCGTCGCGGAAGATGAAGGGGTAGTAGGCAATGCCCAGGCGGGGGTAGGTGCGGGCGGCGAACGAGGTGCCGCTGATGATCATGTCCACCGTGCCCAGCGTCAGGCCCTGGTTGATGTCGGTTTCCTTGCCCAGTGTGGAGGCGGGGAAGACCTGGATGTCGAACTTGCCGTTGCTGCGCTTCTTGATTTCCTCGGCCGCCCAGACCGACTCGGTGTGGTAGGGCTCGGAAGTCTCGTAGGCGTGGGCCCATTTGAGCTTTTGCTGGGCCTGTGCGGCGGTGCCGAGCATCAGCGTGCCGAAGGCCACGGCGCCGAGGGCGGCCAGTGTCTTGAGGGTGAATCGTTTGCTCATCGTTGTCTCCTGGTTGAAATGGTTGGGGTGGGGGGCTGCAAAAGGGTCAGGCCTGGGCTCAGGTGCTCGCGGGCCAGTTGGCGCTGTAGCGTTTGTGTGCCTGCTTGAGGTGTTTGTTCATGGCCTTGCGGGCGGCGGCCGGGTCGCGGGCTTCGATGGCGGCCAGCACCTGTTCGTGTTCGGCAATGGCGGCCTGCCAGGACTCGGGGCTTTCAAAGTAGTCGCCCAGGCGCTCAAACAGTTGTCCATCGCGGGCCTGCCAGTAGCGCTGCACCGTGTCGAGCAGTACACCGTTGCCGCAAGCCTGGGCAATGGCGGCGTGAAAAGCTTCGTCACCGTGGCGGGGCACTTCCTGTCGTGCGGCGGCTTCGCGCATTTGCGCCAGGCCCTCGCGCATGGCCTGGATGTCGGCTTGCTGAGCGTGTGTGGCCGCCAGCGCGGCCACTTCGGACTCGACCACCAGACGCGCACTCATGACTTCGAGTGGACCCCACGACGTGGGCGCGTCTTCGGCTTCGGGACTGGCCGCTTTGGGGGTGTTGGAGCGCACATAAATGCCCGAGCCGGTGCGCACTTCGATCATGCCCTCCACTTCGAGCGCGATCAGTGCTTCGCGCACCGAGGGGCGGCTCACGCCCAGTTGCGTGGCCAGATCCCGTTCGGCAGGCATGCGCTGGCCCAGGGCGAATTCGCCCTGCACGATCAGCGAACGCAGTTGTTCGGCGATCTGGCGGTACAGGCGCTGGGGTTCGACGGCTTGCAGGGGCATGGATCAGGGATAACGCGAATTGGACAAGTGGTCAGACCAGTTGCACAATCATCACATGTTTGGAATTCACCGGTCAAGCGATTCGGCCTCCGAACAAACCCGCATGTCAGTCACCCACACAGGAAGCACATGAGACTTCAAGGCAAAACCGCCCTCATCACCGCCGCAGGCCAGGGCATCGGCAAAGCCACCGCGCTGGCCATGGCCCAGGAGGGCGCACAGGTCTGGGCCACCGACGTGAACGCCGAATTGCTCAAGGCGTTGGACGGCGTGGCCAACATCCGCACCGCCAGGCTCGATGTGCTCGACAAGGCCGCCATTGCCGCTTTTGTGAAGCAGGCCGGGCGCATCGACGTGCTCTTCAACTGCGCGGGCTTTGTGCACAACGGCACCATTCTGGAAGCCTCCGACGCCGACTGGGACTTTGCCTTCAATTTGAATGCGCGTGCGCAGTTCTGGATGATCCAGGCGGTGCTGCCGGTCATGCTGGCGCAGGGCGGCGGCAGCATCATCAACATGGCCAGCGTGTGTTCGAGCGTGCGTGGTCTGCCCAACCGCTTCATCTACGGCGCCAGCAAGGCTGCGGTGATCGGCCTGACCAAGAGCGTGGCCGCCGACTATGTGGCGCGTGGCATCCGCTGCAACGCCATCTGCCCCGGCACGGTGGACACGCCTTCGCTGCAGGACCGCATCAATGCCCAGCCCGATCCGGTGGAAGCCCGCAAGAACTTCATCGCCCGCCAGCCCATGGGCCGGCTGGCGCAGGCGCACGAGATCGCGCCCATCGTGTTGTTCCTCGCCTCCGACGAGTCACAGTTCGCCACGGGCAATGCCTACATGGTGGACGGCGGCATGACCATTTAAAGAGACACAGAGATGAACCAACTGGACATGAAGGGCCGCCATGCGGTCATCACCGGCGGCGCGGCGGGCCTGGGTTTCGCCATCGCGCAGCGCATGCTGGCTTCGGGCGCCACCGTCACGCTGTGGGACCGCGACGAGGTGGCGCTGGCTGGCGCGGCCAAGGTGCTGGGCGCGGGCGTGGCCACGGTGCAGGTGGACGTGACCAGCCACAACAGCGTGGTGCAGGCCGTGGCGCAAACCGCGCCCAAGGTGGACGCGCTGGTCAACAGCGCGGGCATCACCGGCCCCAACACGGCCCTGACCTATTACCCGGTGGACGCCTGGCAGCAGGTGATGGCCGTCAACATCAATGGCATCTTCCATTGCTGCCGCGAGATCGTGCCGCTGATGCAAAAAGCCGACTATGGCCGCATCGTCAACATCGCCAGCGTGGCTGGCAAAGACGGCAACCCCAACGCCAGCGCTTACAGCACCAGCAAGGCCGCGGTGATCGGCCTGACCAAGTCGCTGGGCAAGGAACTGGCCAGCACCGGCATCCGCGTCAACTGCGTGACGCCCGCAGCCGTGAAGACCGCGATCTTTGATCAAATGACGCCCGAGCACATCCAGTTCATGCTCTCCAAGATCCCGATGGGCCGCTTTGGTACGCCCGAAGAGGTTGCGGCCATGGTGGGCTGGCTGTGCACAAAAGATTGTTCGTTTTCCACTGGCGCGGTGTTCGACCTGTCGGGCGGCCGTTCCACGTATTGATTGCACCCTGAGTTCATCTGAAAGGACAACATGAAACTCGTTCGTTATGGCCAACCCGGCAAGGAAAAACCCGGCCTCATCGACGCAGACGGCAAGCTGCGTGACCTGAGCGGCGTGATCGCCGATGTGACCCCCGAGCACCTGTCGGACAAAGCCTTGGCCAAGCTGGCCAAGCTCAAGACCGACAAGCTCCCACTGGTCAAGGGCAAGAAGCGTTTTGGCGCGCCTGTGGCGCGTGTGGGCAAGTTCATCGCCATCGGCCTGAACTACGCCGACCATGCCGCCGAGTCGAACATGCCGATCCCCAAAGAGCCGATCGTGTTCATGAAGTCCACCACCTGCATCCAGGGCCCGGATGACGACGTGATGCTGCCCAAGGGTTCCACCAAGACCGACTGGGAGGTGGAGCTGGGCATCGTGATCGGCACCCGCGCACGCTATGTGTCGCAAAAAGACGCCGTCAACCACGTGGCCGGTTACTGCACCATCAACGACGTGAGCGAGCGCGAATACCAGCTCGAGCGCGGCGGCACCTGGGACAAGGGCAAGGGCTGCGACACCTTCGGCCCCATCGGCCCCTGGCTGGTCACGCGCGACGAAGTGCCCAACCCGCAAAACCTGGCCATGTGGCTGGACGTGAACGGCGTGCGCATGCAAAACGGCTCGACCAGGACCATGATTTTTGGCGTGGCCAAGCTGGTCAGCTATGTGAGCCAGTTCATGACGCTCGAACCCGGTGATGTGATCACCACCGGCACCCCGCCGGGCGTGGGCATGGGCATCAAGAAAGACGGTAAACCGGCCCCGATCTTCCTCAAGCGCGGTGACGTCATGACGCTGGGCATCGAGGGCCTGGGCGAGCAAAGCCAGAAGGTCGTGGCTTTCAAGCTCTGACCTTCATTTGAAGGCGGTTTCTCGGGATTTACCCTCAAATCCCGCTGAAACTGCGCCTTTAAGGTGGAATTCGTGCAAAATAGAACGACCGTTCTATTTTGTGCGCCATGACTTCACGTTCCACCTCTTCCCGCCCTGTATTGAGCGCTGTGGCCCCCGAGCCGGCCAAGCGCGCCCTGCTCAAAGGGCAGCAGACCAAGGCCGCCATCGTTGAGGCGGCGCTGGGCTTGGCTTCGCAGATTGGCCTGGAGGGCTTGTCGATCGGGGCGCTGGCCGAGATCGCCGGCATGAGCAAGTCTGGCGTGTTCGCGCATTTTGGTTCGCGCGAAGAGTTGCAGATTTCCGTCATCCGCGAATACCACGACCGTTTTGAACAAGCGGTGTTTTACCCGGCCATGCAGGCGCCGCGTGGGTTGCCCCGCCTGCAAACCCTGTTTGACAACTGGACCACGCAGACCTCGACCGAAATCGATTCGGGCTGCATCTACATCAGCGGCGCGGTCGAGTTTGATGACCGCAGCGGCCCCGTGCGTGATGCGTTGGTGTCGACAGTGACGACCTGGCAGGCGGCCGTGCGACGCGCGGTCGAACAGGCGCAAGAAGAAGGCCATCTGGTGCGCGAAGTGGACCCGCTGCAAGTCGCTTTCGAGATCCATGGCCTGATCCTGGCGCTGCATTACGAGGCCCGTTTCCTCAAGGTGCCGGGCGCTGCCGAGCGTGCGCGCCAGGGCTTTGCGCGCATTCTGGAGCGCTACCGCACGCCAAGGACACCGTCACGCGCCTGAAGCCGTTTCGATTCAACCTTCCCGTTTCCAAAATCCTCATCCGGAGATTCCCATGCCCATCTACAACCCGCCCCTGCGTGATATGCAATTTGTGCTGCACGAACTGCTCGATGTCGGCAACGCCCTCAAGGCCATGCCCAAGCACGCCGATGTGGACGCCGACACCATCAATGCCGTGCTCGAAGAGGGCAGCAAATTCGCGGCCGAAGTGGTGTTCCCGCTCAACATCAGTGGCGACGCGCAGGGCTGCAAGCTCGACCGCGACACGCACGAAGTCACGCCGCCCGACGGCTTCAAGGCCGCTTATGACCAGTACATTGCGGGGGGGTGGCCCGCGCTCAGTTGCGACCCCGAATACGGTGGCCAGGGCCTGCCCTTTGTGGTCAACCAGTGCTTCTACGAGATGCTCAACTCGTCCAACCAGGCCTGGACCATGTACCCGGGCCTGAGCCATGGCGCCTACGAGTGCCTGCATGCGCATGGCACGCCTGAACAAAAAGCCACCTATCTGCCCAAGCTGACCAGCGGCGAGTGGACCGGCACCATGTGCCTGACCGAGCCGCACTGCGGCACCGACCTGGGCCTGCTGCGCACCAAGGCCGAGCCACAGCCTGACGGCACCTACCGCATCACCGGCCAGAAGATTTTCATCAGCGCTGGTGAACACAATATGGTGTCCAACATCGTGCACCTGGTGCTGGCGCGCCTGCCCGACGCGCCCCCCGGCTCCAAAGGCATCAGCCTGTTCCTGGTGCCCAAGTTCAACGTGAAGGCCGACGGCGCTTTAGGCGATCGCAACGGCATTTACTGCGGCGGCCTGGAGCACAAAATGGGCATCCACGCCAACGCCACCTGCCAGATGGTGCTGGACGGCGCCGTGGGCACGCTGGTGGGCCAGCCCCACAAGGGACTGGCCGCCATGTTCGTGATGATGAACGCCGCCCGCCTGGGCGTGGGCAACCAGTCGCTCGGTCTGACCGAAGTGGCCTACCAGAACGCCCTGGCTTACGCCAAGGACCGTGTGCAGATGCGCTCGCTCTCGGGCGTGAAGGCACCAGGCAAGCCGGCCGACCCCATCATCGTTCACCCCGATGTGCGCCGCATGCTGCTCACAGCCAAGGCCTGGGCCGAAGGTGGGCGTGCGCTGGCCTGCTACGGCGCCTTGCTGCTCGACCAGGAGCTCAACCACCCCGACGAAGCCCAGCGCAAAGATGCGGCCGAACAACTGGCCCTGCTCACGCCCATCATCAAGGCCTTCATCACCGACAACGGATTCGACGCGGCGGTGCAGTGCCAGCAGGTGTATGGCGGCCACGGCTTCATCAAGGAATGGGGCATGGAGCAGTTTGTGCGCGATGCGCGCATCAACATGATTTATGAGGGCACCAACACCATCCAGTCGCTCGATTTGCTGGGCCGCAAGGTGCTGGGCAACAACGGCGCCAGCCTCAAGAAATTTGGCGCGCAGGTCGAGGCCTTCATCCGCGCCGAAATGGCCAACGAGGCCATGGGCGAGTTCGTCAAGCCGCTGGCCGATCTGGGCCAGAAAATCACCCAGCTGACCGGAGAAGTTGGCATGAAGGCCATGGGCAATGCCGACGAAGTGGGTGCCGCTGCGGTGGACTACCTGCGCGTGGTCGGCCACATGGTCTATGGCTACTTCTGGGCGCGCATGGCCAAGGTGGCGCTCGACAAGATCGCCCAGGCCGAAGAGGACGCCCAGCGCCCCGACCCCTTCTACCTGGGCAAGGTGCAGACGGCGCGTTTTTACTTCACGCGCCTGATGCCCGAAACCTCCAGCCTGATGCGCCGCATCCGTGCGGGCAGCGATGTGCTGCTGGACACCGACGCCGCTTTGGCCTGACCCGAAAGAGAGACGCCATGTACAAAATGTGGTTTGTGGGCCTGTTGGCCTTGTCTGGCTGGGCGCAAGCCCAGATGAGTCCGGTCGGTCTGTGGCAAAGCATCGACGATGGCAATGGTCAGGCCAAAGCCGAAATCTCGATTGCCCAGCGGCCTGACGGCACCCTGGCGGGCCGGGTGGAGCGCTCGTTGGTGCCCCACACCACCACCGATGTCAACTGCGTGCTGTGCACCGATGACCGCAAGAACCAACCCAAGATCGGCATGGAGATCATCCGTGGCGGCAAAAAGGCCGAGGGCAAAGACGTCTGGGAAGGCGGCAAGATCCTCGATCCGGAAAATGGCAAAGAGTACAGTTTGCGACTGACACCCACCGACGGCGGCCGCAAACTCGAAGTGCGCGGCTACATCGGCGCCCCCATTCTGGGGCGCGCCCAGGTGTGGAACCGCATCCGTTGACCCAACCCACAACACAGCACCATGTCCGACATCCTCAAGCACACCGACGCCGGGGTCATGACCCTGACCTTCAACCGCCTGGACAAGAAGAACTCCATCACCAGCGACATGTATGCGGCTTTGGCCGATGGCATTGAACAGGCGAAAAACGATGCCAGTGTGCGCGTGGTGGTGATCCAGGGCCACGAGAGCATCTTCAGCGCGGGCAACGACATTGGCGACTTTCTGAACAAGCCACCGTCCACACAAGACTCGCCGGTGTTCCGCTTCTTGCGCGGCATCGCGACGTTCGAAAAACCCTTGATCGCAGCTGTGGCCGGCCCCGCAGTGGGCATCGGCACCACGCTGCTGTTCCATTGCGACCTGGTCTATGCCGGTGACAACGCGGCCTTTTCCATGCCTTTCGTCAACCTGGGCTTGTGCCCTGAAGCGGCATCGAGCCTCTTGGCACCGCGCATGTTCGGCTACCACCGCGCTGCCGAGGCCTTGCTCCTGGGCGAGCCTTTCTTTGCCGAGGCCGCGCAGGAAGTGGGCTTGGTCAACCGTGTGCTGCCACCCATGGAAGTGAACGGCTACGCCCAGGCACAAGCGCGCAAGCTGGCGGCCAAGCCGCTGTCTTCGCTGGTCGAAACCAAGCGCTTGATGAAAGGCAGCCAGCAGACCGAGGTGCTGGCGCAGATGGACACCGAAGGGCAGAGCTTTGGTCGCATGCTGCGTGAGCCTGCTGCCCGTGAGGCGTTTGGCGCCTTTGTCGAGAAGCGCAAACCCGACTTCAGCAAGCTCTGATGACTCTGCAGGCGCTTGTCCTGCAAGCGATCGGCCGTCCCATCGCCAGCAGGGCTGGCTCCTACAATAGTACGCATGCGTGCCACAGCCCCCGTCATTTTTGAGCCCGACTACCTGGAAGGTTTCCGTGAAATCTTCGAAGAGAAGATCGTCTTCAACCAGACGCTGGGCTTGAAGCTCACCCACATCGAGCCGGGCCGGGTGCAGGCGCGCATCGACATGCGGCGTGAGCTGGTGGGGCATTTCGCCTACGACCGCATCCACGGGGGGGTCATCAGCGCCGCGCTGGACGCCATGGGCAGTGCGGCCGTGTTTGCGGCTGCCGCGGCCAAACACATGGACGAGCCGGTGGCCAAACGCCTGGAGCGCTTCACCAAGCTGGGCACCATCGATTTGCGCATCGACTACCTGCGCCCCGGCATCGGCGCGTTTTTCACCATCGACGCGCATTGCCTGCGCGTGGGTTCGCGCGTGGGCACGGCGCGCATGGATTTTTGTGGCCCAGACGGCACGCTGATGTCGGCAGGCGCCGCCGCCTACATCGTCTCCTGAGCGCTTGCAGGCGCCAGCCGGGCTGCCTGCCGTGGCGTGGTCAATGACCGCGGCCTGCGCGGTACATGCCGTGCGTTTTGCGGTTCAAAACGCCTTGTGCGGCCAGCTTGTTCATCGACGGGCTGGCGTGGGCGTGTGTGATGGCCAGGCCCAAAGCGTCGGCCGCATCCTGGCGTGGCACCACGGGCAACTGCAGCAGGCGTTTGACCATTTCCTGCACCTGTGACTTGGCGGCGCGGCCGTGGCCGGTGACGGCCTGCTTCATTTGCAGCGCGGTGTATTCGGCTACCGCCAAGTCGCACGACACCAGCGCCGTGACACAGCAGCCGCGCGCCTGGCCCAGCATGAGCGAGGCCTGCGGGTTGACGTTCATGAAGGTGATCTCCACCGAGGCCACATCGGGCTGGTAGCGGGCGTGGATTTCACGGATGCCGTCGTAAATGACTTTCAGCCGTGCGGGCAGGTTGCCCATCTCGCCCTTGGTGGTCTCGATCACACCACTGGCCACGTAAGTCAGCTTCGATCCGGTCATGTCGATGACGCCAAAGCCGGTGGTTTGCAAGCCTGGGTCGATGCCCAAAATCCTGAGGGTGGCAGGGACGCTCATGGCAGTAGCGCGCTGTTCATGCGGCCCACGATCACCTCGGCGCGTTCGGCCAGGTAGGGCGAGTTGGGCAGCTTCTCGAAATAGCGGGGGCGTGGCAGCATGACCGCCAGGCGTGCGGCCTCCCAGGCGTTGAGTTGCGAGGCCGGTTTGCGAAAGTAATGCTGCGATGCAGCTTCTGCACCGAACACACCTTCACCCCATTCGACGCTGTTGAGGTAGATCTCGAGGATGCGGCGCTTGGGCAGCAACAGCTCCAGCATCTGGGTCAACAGCATTTCCTGCCCTTTGCGCAAGAGCGTGCGTTCACCCGAGAGAAAGAGGTTTTTGGCCAGTTGCTGGCTGATGGTCGAGCCTCCCACCACCTTGGCCTGGGGCGCGGGCGCGCCCGGGCGCTGGTGGGCTTGGCGATCGGCACGGGCTTGCGCCTTGGCGTTTTTGTCCCAGGCTTTCTCCACCGCGTCCCAGCGGATGCCGCCGTGGCTGGCAAACACATCGTCTTCGGACGCAATCACCGCCCGCTGCAGGTTTTTGGAAATTTCGGGCAGGGCTTTCCATTCCTGACGCCAGGGCAGGTGGTGCTGGCGCTGCACGATCTGCCAGATCTGGCTGCGCTCGAAGCTGGTGGACTCAGGGGCCAACCAGGCCATGGTGGCCACGCGTAGCACAAAAAACAGCTGCAAGGCCACCCCGGCCAACAGGCACAGGGTGAGCCATTTGAGCAGCGGCCGCATGTCAGTTGCCGTCGGCAGGGGCTTCGTTCACGTCCACGGCGATGCGCAGCGGCCCGGCCGATTCGGTGTCGTCTTCTTCGGCCTCTTCGCTGCTTGGCGCTTCGCTGTCCAGGCGGGCCAGCACCGTGCCGCTCACGTCCAACGCCATCAGGTCCACCTCGCCGAGCTTGACGCGCACCTTGGCGCCACGCGGCATGCCTTGTGCGCCCATCACGGTCAGCACCAGGGGCAGTGTGTCGGCACGCACCAGCCAGGCGCCGCCACCCATTTCCTTGACGAGAGCAGCATCGAGTTCAGAAATGCCTTGCTGCTGCAGGTGCCTGAGCGTCCAGAAGCGTTCCATGCCCGATTGCACGCCGTTGTAGCCGCTGTAGGCGGCGTCAAAGGCACTGATGATCGAGAACAGTTCGGCGTCCTTGGGCTTGAAGGGCGCGGCCAGTGCGGCGGTGGCGCCGTGCTTGGCGCAGGCAATGATTTGCCACTGGTTGACCAGGTCGGTGTAGCGGCGCAGTGGCGAGGTGCTCCAGGCGTAGCTGGGCACGCCAATGCCCGCGTGCGGCAGCGCCTTGGTGCCCATGCGCACTTTCACGCCCGGCGCCAGGCTGGCCTGGCTGCGGTAGATGCCGGGCACACCCAGCTGCGCCAGCCACTGGCCCCAGGTGCTGTTGGCCAGGATCATGGCCTCGGCCACCATCAAATCCAGTGGTGCGCCGCGCTGGCGCACGCCAATCAGCACGGTCTCCTCGCCGGTGGGCGGGGTGTCGTTGCTGACGCGGTCGAGTTTGAAGCTGTAGTCCGGGCGGTTGAAGGTTTCGGGTTTGCCGCGCACCACCTCGCGCCGCGCCTTGAGTGTTTGCGCCAGGCGCCAGAAGAAAGCCAGTGTGGCGCGGCTGACCGGCACATCGGCGTGGTCAGTGCTGTCCTGGCCTTCGAGCCAGGCCTGGGTGATGCGGTCGTCAAGCTGGTCGTGGCGCAGGTTGACCTGGATCGGCACGCGCTCCAGACGGGTTTCGGTTTTCTGGACTTCCAGATCCGATTCGGAGAAGGTCACATACAGCGAGACGGCCGGACACGCCTGACCTTCGCTCAGGGTGTAGTTCTGCACCACCGCGTCAGGCAGCATAGTGATCTTGTAGCCCGGCATGTAGACGGTGGACAGGCGCTGGCGGCCCACCTGGTCGATGGCGCTGCCCGGCTGCACGGCCAGGCCCGGGGCCGCGATGTGGATGCCCACGGTGACGGTGCCGGTGCCCAGGCCCTGCAAAGACAGGGCGTCGTCGATTTCGGTGGTGTGGGAGTCGTCGATGGAAAAAGCCTGCACATCGGCCAGCGGCAGGGGGTCGGTGATGGCCGGGGCCTGCAGGTTCGGGAATCCGGTGCCCTTGGGGAACCAGTCAAACAAAAAGCGCTGCCAGTGGAAGTCCCAGGGCGAGTCGATGGCGCCGGCGTCCTGCAGCAGGTCCAGCGGGGCTTTCTGGCTGGCTTTGCTGGCCTCCACCACGGCCTTGTACTCGGGCGCGTTCTTGTCGGGTTTGAACAGGATCTTGTAGAGCTGCTCGCGCACCGGCTGCGGGCACTGGCCGCTGGCCAGGTCCTGTGCCCAGGATTCGATCTGGGCCTGGATCTGCTTTTTCTTTTCGATGGCGGCCAGGGCCTGCTGCACGATCTCGGCAGTGGCTTTGCGAAAGCGCCCCTTGCCCGCGCGGCGGAAGTAATGCGGTGCCTCAAACAGGCGCAAGAGTGCGGCAGCTTGTTGCACCGGGCTGGGGCCGGCCGAAAAATAGTCGGCGGCCAGGTCCGCAAAGCCAAACTCTTCTTCGGGGGCAAATTCCCAGGCCAGGTCCAGCTCGATGGTCTGGGCCAGCGTGGTGGCTTCGGCCAGCAAGGCTGCAGGTGCAGGCTTGTCGAACTTGAGCAGCATTTGTGCGGCCTTGACCTTGACCCGCTTGCCGGAGTCCAGCTCCACCTGTGCCGAGGCTTCAGCCTCGGACATGACCCTCCCGGCCATGAATTTGCCGGATTCTTCGAATAAGACGTACATGGGGGCGATTGTCCCATGCCGGCCCGCCTGGCTGTGCTTCAGCCCAGCCGCAGGAATTGCAGGATTTCAGGGATGTATTGGTCAAATTCACCGATGGCATGGTCGCTGCCATCCAGCAGCCGGAGCCGGTCGTGGCCATAGGCGGCCCGCATCTCGCGCCAGTCCAGCACTTCATCGCCCTTGGCGATCACGGCCAGCGTGGGGGCTTGCGCGGTGGTGGGGGTACTTTCGAGTGCGCGCAGCTCGTCGATGAACCCCGCAGCAAAGTGGATGCGCTGCTCCGGGTCGTGCCAGGCGGGGTGTTCTCCGATGTAGCCCGCCAGATCGCGTGCCGGGTGCACGGCGGGATTGAGCAGCACCACCGGGCAGCCGATCTGGCGGGCCAGCACATGGGCGTAAAACCCGCCCAGCGAGGAGCCCAGGATGGCCATGCCCGCCACCGGCCAGTCGGCCACGCCCTGGCGGATCAGGGTCAGGGCCTGCGAGGGCGAGGGTGGCAGCTGCGGACACCACCACTGCGGCGGGCGGGGCAATGCGGCCACGGCACGGGCCATGCGCTGCGCCTTGAAAGATTGCGGTGAGGAGCGAAAACCGTGCAGATACAGCAAGTGGGTGGGGGGCGAGGTCATGGCGGGATCGTAAAGGAGGCAGGGGATAATTCGGGCATGGTTGCGGTGATTCAAAGAAACAGCCCCTGGCGGCGCTTTCTCCATCTCTTGAACGGCTTTGACGGCCCTCTGGCCTTTGCCGTCTTTGTGCTGGCCTGCGCCGGTCTGACGGTGATGTATTCCTCGGGTTTTGACCACGGCACGCGCTTTGTGGACCATGCCCGCAACATGCTGATTGCCGGGTTCATCATGTTTGTGGTGGCCCAGGTGCCGCCGCAAAAGCTCATGGGCCTGGCGGTGCCGCTCTACACCTTTGGTGTGCTTCTCTTGCTGGCGGTAGCGCTGTTTGGCATCACCAAAAAAGGTGCACGCCGCTGGGTGAATGTGGGGGTGGTGATCCAGCCGAGTGAAATCCTCAAGATTGCCATGCCGCTGATGCTGGCTTGGTGGTTTCAGAAGCGCGAAGGCCAGTTGCGCGCCCCTGATTTTGTGGTGGCGGGGCTGTTGCTGTTGGTGCCGGTGGGGCTGATCATGAAGCAACCCGACCTGGGTACGGCGCTGTTGGTGCTGGCGGCCGGCCTGTCGGTGATCTTTTTTGCAGGCCTCAAGTGGCGCTTGATCCTGCCGCCGGTGCTGCTGGGGTTGGCGGGTCTGGTGGTGCTGGTGGTCATGGAGCCGACCCTGTGCGCCGACGGCGTGGACTGGAAGGTGCTGCACGAGTACCAGCGCCAGCGCATCTGCACTTTGCTGGACCCGACCCGTGACCCGCTGGGCAAGGGTTTTCACATCATCCAGGGCATGATCGCGATCGGCTCGGGCGGCTTCTGGGGCAAGGGCTTCATGCAAGGCACGCAGACGCACCTGGAGTTCATCCCCGAGCGCACCACCGACTTTATTTTTGCGGCCTTTGGCGAAGAGTTTGGCCTGGCGGGCAACCTGCTGCTGATCTCGGCTTTCACTTTCCTGATCTGGCGTGGCTTGCAGATCGCGGCCGAAGCCCCCACATTGTTCACCCGTCTGTTGGGGGGCAGCATGGCCACCATCATTTTTGTCTACGCCTTTGTCAACATGGGCATGGTCAGCGGCATCTTGCCAGTGGTGGGTGTGCCCTTGCCGTTCATCAGCTACGGGGGCACCGCCATGGTCACGCTGGGGCTGGCGCTGGGCATCCTGATGTCGATCGCCAAGTCCAAGCAACTGGTGCAGACCTGATCCCTTGGCCTGCAAAGGCTGGCGCCCCTGCCTAAAATGACCTCCATGATTTCGCGCGAACCCACCCTCGAACGTCTGGCCACGGCCAAATCCCTGTTGCTTGATCCCTTTGGTCTGGACGAGGGGCATTTGTCCCGAGCGTTGAGCGCGATCAAGGCGCACCAGGTGGACGATGCTGACTTGTACTTTCAGTACACCCGCACCGAAGGCTGGAGTCTGGAAGAGGGCATCGTCAAGACCGGCAGCTTCAGCATCGACCAGGGGGTGGGTGTGCGAGCGGTGGCAGGCGAGAAAACCGCTTTTGCCTACTCGGACGATATTTCCGAGGCTTCCCTGATGGACGCGGCCACCACGGTGCGTGCCATTGCCGCCACCGCGCAAAACAAGCGCATCAAAGTGCCTGCACGCAAGGTCTCTGCCAGCCGCTCGCTCTACCCCTCGCTGGACCCGATGTCCACCATGGACAGCACGGCCAAGGTCAAGTTGCTCGAAAAAGTGGAGAAGCTGGCCCGCGCCAAAGACCCGCGCGTGGTGCAGGTGATGGCGGGGCTGGCCACCGAATACGACGTGGTGATGGTGGCGCGCGCTGACGGCACCTTGGCTGCTGACGTGCGCCCTTTGATTCGCCTGTCGGTGTCGGTGATCGCCGAGCAAAACGGCCGACGCGAGACGGGCAGCAGCGGTGGTGGCGGCCGTTTTGGTCTGGCCTATTTTGACGATGCGCTGGTGGAAACCTATGTCCATGAAGCCGTGCATGCCGCGCTCACCAACCTGGACGCCCGCCCGGCCCCCGCAGGTGAGATGATGGTGGTGCTGGGTTCCGGTTGGCCCGGTGTGTTGCTGCACGAGGCCGTTGGTCACGGACTGGAGGGCGATTTCAACCGCAAGGGTTCGAGCGCTTTCAGTGGCCGCATCGGGCAGCGCGTGGCCGCCAAGGGCGTGACAGTGCTGGACGACGGCACCATCGCTGACCGCCGTGGTTCGCTCAATGTGGACGACGAGGGCCATGCCAGCCAGAAGAATGTGCTGATCGAAGATGGCATCCTGCGCGGCTACATCCAGGACGCGATGAATGCGCGCCTGATGGGCGTCAAGCCCACCGGCAATGGCCGCCGCGAGAGCTACGCCCATGTGCCGATGCCGCGCATGACCAACACCTACATGCTGGGCGGCGACAAGGACCCGGGCGAGATCGTGGCCAGCATCAAGAAAGGGCTGTACGCGACCAACTTTGGTGGCGGACAGGTGGACATCACCAGTGGCAAGTTCGTGTTTTCGGCCAGCGAGGCGTATTGGGTCGAGAACGGCAAGATCCTCTACCCGGTCAAGGGCGCCACGCTGATCGGCAGTGGGCCGGAGTCGCTCAAGAAGATTTCGATGATCGGCAACGACATGCGCCTGGACTCGGGTGTGGGCACCTGCGGCAAGGAAGGCCAGAGTGTGCCGGTAGGGGTGGGGCAGCCGACTTTGCGCATTGATGGCTTGACTGTCGGCGGGACGGTTTGATCCTCGGTGGGGGAGCCTCTGTGCGGGCGCGGTGCGGGTGACGCCCTGCGACGATTTTCTGTCCTCCGGGACAGCATGAGGAACAGGGCGTCACCCGCACCGCGCCCGCACAGAGGCGACGGGGTCTTCGACCCCTTGAACAATCCGAACGGACTCATCAACAACAAGCATGGCGAGGGGGCAGTGGCCGGGGCGACGATTTCTGCGTACCCCCGCAGCATGAGGAGTCCCGGCCACTGCCCCCTCGCCATGCGTCCCCGCACGATCAGGGCAATCACCAACAGGCCCGGTTAAAAACCTGTGCTACATTGATCCCCATGTCTTCGCGTTTCAGCTTTTACTTTTTTTACTTTTGGTTCTCTGTCCCCGGCGGACGAGAGGCGAACGCGTAAACACCCGAACACCTCACACCCAACCGCCGGAGCCCCAAAGCCCGGCGGTTTTTTTTCACCTGTTTCCAAACCGAATCAAACCAGGAGCCCTTGATGAACACCAAATCGAATGCCGATATCTGGCAACAGCACCCTGCAGACCGAACCGGCAAGACCGACGACGAACGCATCAAGGACATCACTGTGCTGCCACCGCCCGAGCATCTGATGCGCTTTTTCCCGATTGCCGGCACGGCCGTGGAGAAGCTCATCGCCCACACCCGTAAAACCATTCACCACATCCTGCACGGGCAGGACGACCGTCTGCTGGTCATCATCGGTCCGTGTTCGATCCACGATCCGGCCGCAGCCGTTGAATACGCCCGCCGTCTCAAACCGCTGCGCGAAAAATACGCCGACACACTCGAAGTTGTGATGCGCGTGTACTTTGAAAAGCCGCGCACCACCGTGGGCTGGAAGGGCCTGATCAACGACCCCTACCTGGACGAGAGCTACCGCATCGACGAGGGGCTGCGCATCGCCCGCCAGCTGCTGATCGAGATCAACCGTGCAGGTTTGCCTGCCGCCAGCGAATTCCTGGACGTGATCTCGCCGCAGTACATCGGTGACCTGATCAGTTGGGGGGCGATTGGTGCGCGCACCACAGAAAGCCAGGTGCACCGCGAACTGGCTTCGGGCATTTCAGCACCCATCGGCTTCAAGAATGGCACCGACGGCAACATCAAGATCGCCACCGACGCCATCCAGGCGGCAGCCGGCGGGCACCACTTCCTGTCGGTGCACAAAAATGGCCAGGTGGCCATCGTGCAGACCAAGGGCAACAAGGATTGCCACGTCATCCTGCGCGGCGGCAAGGCCCCCAACTACGACGCCGACAGCGTGGCCGCTGCCTGCAAGGAGCTCGAAGCTGCCAAGTTGCCGGCCACGCTGATGGTCGACTTCAGCCACGCCAACAGCGCCAAGCAGCACAAGCGCCAGGTCGATGTGGCCAAGGACATCGCTGGTCAGATTGCCGGTGGTTCACGCCAGGTGTTTGGCGTGATGGTCGAGAGCCACATCCATGAAGGGGCGCAAAAGTTCACACCGGGCAAGGACGATGTGAATGCGCTGGAATACGGCAAAAGCATCACCGACGCCTGCATTGGCTGGGATGACAGCGAGCTGGTGCTGCAGACCCTGTCGGACGCGGTCAAGGCGCGTCGCAGCCGCTGAGTTTCTTCAGTCGGCCTGTGGCGCGACCTGAAATTCGCGCCACAGCAGGTACAGCCCGCTGGCCACGACAATGCCTGCGCCCAGCAGCACCGCGTGGTCAGGCACCTGGTCAAAGACCAGCCAGCCGCCAATCGACATGTAGATGATTTGCTGGTACAGAAACGGTCCCAGCACGGCGGCCGAAGCAAAGCGGTGCGCCTGCGCGGCAAAGTAGTGGCCGGCGCCGCCACTCAGGCCCGCCACGGCCAGCATCAGCCACTGCCAAGCACTGGCAGGCGTTTGCCAGGAGAGCAACGCAAAAGGCGTGAGCACGGCGGTGGCGACCAGGGCCGAAGCCAGTTGCATGGTGGCGGGGTGTTCGCTGCTGGCCAGGTGGCGCGTGAGCAGGTTGAACAGGGCATAAATGATGGCATTGCCCGCCGACAACAAAATGGCCGGGTGAAAAGCCTGCGTGCCAGGCCGGATGATGACCAGTACGCCGGCAAAGCCCAGTGCAATCGCCAGCCAGCGGCGTGCGTCCAGGTGTTCGCCCAGCCACCAGGCCGAAAGCACGGCAATCAGAATGGGCACGGAAAACTGCATGGCCCCGGTTTCGGCCAGTTGCAGGTATTGCAAGGCCCAAAAATTCAGCCCTGTCATGGTGGCCAGCATGACACCGCGCAGCAGCTGCAGCCTGGGCTGGCGCCAGCGCACCAGGTCTTTGCCCATGCTGGGCGCAAAGATGGCCAACGAGAACAGCGAATGCGTCATGAAGCGCAGCCACACGACCTGCAACACCGGCAGGCTGAGCACCAGCCATTTGGCCGAGGTGTCCAGCAAGCCAAAACACAGTGTGGTCAGCGTGACCAGACCGATGCCGATGCGCCTGTTTTGGGCGCTGTCCGTCAGCATGGTGCTCAGCGGGGCTGCAGGGCTTGCAGCAGTTTGGCGTGGATGCCGCCAAAGCCGCCGTTGCTCATGCACAGCAAATGGTCGCCGGGTTGTACCTGGGCCATGACTTGGGCGATCACGCCGTCGATGTTGTCGGCCACTTGGGCGCGCTCGCCCATGGGGGCCAGGGACGAGGCCGCGTCCCAGCCCAGGCCACCCGAATGGCAGAACGCCAGATCGGCTTCTTCCAGGCTCCAGGGCAGCTGGGCTTTCATGGTGCCCAGCTTCATGGTGTTGCTGCGTGGCTCGAAAATCGCCAGGATGCGCGCATCACCCACCTGGCGGCGCAAACCGTTGACGGTGGTGCGAATCGCCGTGGGGTGGTGGGCAAAGTCGTCGTAGACGGTGATGTTGTTGACCGTGCCGCGCACTTCCATGCGGCGCTTGACGTTTTCAAACGTGGCCAAAGCCTGCGCCGCCATGGTGGGGCTCACGCCCACATGCTCAGCGGCGGCGATGGTCGCCAGCGCGTTGAGCTGGTTGTGCACGCCGCCAATCGCCCATTGCACCTCGGCCACCGGTCGGCCCGTTTGCAGCACCTTGAACTGCGAAGGTTCGCCCTCGGCCACAAAATCGCTCACGGCACTGCCGAAGGTGCGAACTTCGCTCCAGCAGCCTTGTGCCAGCACACGCGTGAGGCTTTCCTCCAGGCCGTTGACCACCACGCGGCCCGATCCGGGCACCGTGCGCACCAGGTGGTGAAACTGGCGCTCGATGGCGGCCAGGTCGTCAAAGATGTCGGCGTGGTCGAATTCCAGGTTGTTGAGGATGGCGGTGCGTGGGCGGTAGTGAACAAACTTGCTGCGCTTGTCGAAGAAGGCGGTGTCGTACTCGTCGGCTTCGATCACGAAATATTGGCCGCCCCCCAGCCGCGCCGAAACGCCAAAGTTCAGCGGCACGCCGCCCACCAGAAAGCCCGGCTTCAGTCCGGCTTGTTCCAGCACCCAGGTGAGCATGGATGTGGTGGTGGTTTTGCCGTGCGTGCCGGCCACGGCCAGCACGTGCTTGCCTTGCAGCACATGCTCGGCCAGCCACTGCGGCCCGCTGGTGTAGGGCGCTGCGGCCTCCAGTATGGCTTCCATCAGCGGGAATTTGGGGCTGCCGTCACCCAGGCGCGCGCGGCTGACGACGTTGCCGATGACAAACATGTCGGGTTGCAGGGCCATTTGCTCGGCGCCAAAACCTTCGATCAGCTCGATGCCCAGGGCGCGCAACTGGTCGCTCATGGGGGGGTAGACGCCGGCGTCGCAACCGGTGACTTTGTGGCCGGCTTCTCGGGCCAGGGCTGCGACACCGCCCATGAAGGTGCCGCAAATGCCAAGAATGTGAATGTGCATGGCACCCATTGTAGAGACGGGGTGTGGGCTTTTGCCGCAGTGACCGGGCGGCTGAGCGACAATCCCGCTCATGAACGAAGTTCTGCTGGAAATCGCCGCTGTAGCGGCCCGCCTGGTGGTTGAAGAAGGTCTGAATTTTGGTCCGGCCAAGCACCGGGCCATCAAGCAGTTGGGCTTGCCGGCACGCACAGCCCTGCCCACCAACGAGCAGTTGGAGACCCAGGTGCGCGAATACATCGACCTGTTTTGTGCCGACACCCAGCCCGATGAGTTGCGGGCCTTGCGCGAGCATGCGCGGGTGTGGATGACGCGGCTGGCCGAGTTTCGGCCGCATTTGGGCGGGGCTGTCTGGCATGGCTGGGCCACGCGCTTGTCCGACATCGACCTGGCACTGTTTTGCGACGACCCCAAGTCGGCCGAGATCGCCCTGATCAACCAGAACCTGCGCTACGAAGTGCAAACCCAGTCGGGCCTGCATGGGCGGGAGGTGGATGTGCTCAGTTTGCACAGCTTCTGCCGTGATCTGGCCGAGGACATCGGTGTTCATCTGCGAATTTACGATCTGCAGGACCTGCGGGGCGCCTTGGTGGCCGATGGGCAAGGGCGCCGCCCGCGCGGAGATTTGCAAGCGCTTCAGCACTTGTTGGCTGCAAATGACTGAGAATGCGCACATGAATTTGCCAAAACCATCTCTTTTGCGCCGTCATGGAATGCTGGGCGTCGGTGCGCTGGCGGCACTGGCGGGGGCCGGCGTGGCCTGGTGGCGCTTGCTGCCTCAGCCTTCGTCCAAGCAAGAGGTTCAGGCTTTTTGGCAACAACGGTTGGATGGCCTGAACGGTGAAACTCTGGACATGGCCTCTTTGCGCGGCAAGCCCTTGCTGCTCAATTTTTGGGCCACCTGGTGTCCACCATGTGTCCAAGAGTTGCCCATGATTGAGGCTTTTTGGCGTCAACATGCAGCTAATGGCATCCAAGTACTGGCTTTGGCTGTTGACCAACCGTCAAAAGTCCGGGCTTTTGTGGCCAAGCAAGGCTTGACCATGCCGGTGGCATTGGCGGGGCTGGGTGGGACGGATTTGGCCAAATTGTTGGGCAATGTGAATGGCGGTTTGCCTTTCAGTGTGTTTTTCAAAGCCGATGCCAGCATTTACAAGCAAAAGCTTGGACAGTTGGCGCAATCTGATCTGGACGACTGGCGGGCATCGGGGCGTTGATCGCCATCGGTCTTCCGCATCGCGGAATAACCGCAGCTCTTCGCACTTGTTTTGAGAAGAAATCCGTGATTTTCCGGATGTTTTGGCTCGAATTGAGGTAAATTCGCCGCATTACACATTTGCTGACGCAAGGAGGTTCCATGGATTTGCGCAAACTCAAGACCCTGATCGATCTGGTCTCGGAGTCCAATGTTTCTGAACTCGAAATCACCGAAGCCGAAGGCAAAGTCCGCATCGTCAAGAGCGCTGGCGTGGCCATGGCCTCGCCTGTGGCCATGGCGGCCCCGATGGCCGCTGCCCCGGTCATGATGGCTGCCGCACCTGTTGCGGCCCCCGCTGCGGCGCCTGCCGAAGCCCCCGCCGCGCCGAGCGGGCACACGGTCAAGTCGCCGATGGTGGGCACTTTCTACCGCTCGTCCAGTCCCGGCGCTGCACCGTTCATCCAGATTGGCTCGGTCGTCAAGGAAGGCGACACGCTGTGCATCGTCGAGGCCATGAAGATCCTCAACGAGATCGAGTCCGACAAGGCGGGCACTGTGACCCAGATCTTGTGCGAGAACGGTCAAGCGGTCGAATACGGCCAACCGATGTTCATCATCGAATAAGCCAGGGTCAACCCATGTTCAAGAAAATTCTGGTCGCCAACCGCGGTGAAATCGCGTTGCGCATCCAGCGCGCTTGCCGCGAACTCGGTGTGACCGCCGTGATGGTTTATTCCGAGGCCGACAAGGATGCCAAATACGTCAAGCTGGCCGACGAGGCTGTGTGCATCGGTCCGGCGCCTTCGGCGCAGAGCTACCTCAACATGCCGGCCATCATCTCGGCTGCCGAGGTGACCGATGCCGAAGCCATCCACCCCGGTTACGGTTTTCTCAGCGAGAACGCTGACTTTGCCGAGCGGGTTGAAAAGTCGGGCTTCCAGTTCATTGGCCCTACGCCCGAGTCGATCCGCATCATGGGCGACAAGGTTTCTGCCAAGCAGGCCATGATCAAGGCGGGAGTGCCTTGCGTGCCTGGTTCCGACGGTGAGTTGCCCGACGATCCGGCGCAGATCCGTGCGATCGCCAAGCGCGTGGGCTACCCGGTCATCATCAAAGCTGCAGGCGGTGGCGGCGGCCGTGGCATGCGCGTGGTGCACACCGAGGCGGCGCTGATCAATGCGGTGCAGATGACCAAGGCCGAAGCGGGGGCCGCGTTTGGGAATCCGGCGGTCTACATGGAAAAATTCCTGCAGAACCCGCGCCACATCGAAATTCAGATCCTGGCCGACAAGTTCAAGAACGCGGTCTACCTGGGCGAACGCGACTGCTCCATGCAGCGCCGCCACCAAAAAGTGATCGAAGAGGCGCCTGCGCCAGGTATTCCGCGCAAGCTGATCGACAAAATCGGTGACCGCTGCGTCGCCGCCTGCAAAAAGATCGGTTACCGCGGTGCGGGCACGTTCGAGTTCCTGTACGAAAACGGCGAGTTCTACTTCATCGAGATGAACACCCGCGTGCAGGTGGAGCACCCCGTGACCGAATGGATCACGGGCGTCGACATCGTGAAAACGCAGATCATGGTGGCCGCGGGCGAGAAGCTGCCTTTTGCACAGCGCGACATCGAGATCCGTGGCCACGCCATCGAGTGCCGCGTGAACGCCGAAGATCCCTTCAAGTTCATCCCCTCACCGGGGCGCATCACCACTTGGCACGCGCCCGGTGGGCCGGGGGTGCGTGTGGACTCGCATGTCTATAACAATTATTTTGTGCCACCCAATTACGACTCGATGATCGGCAAGATCATTGTGTACGGTGACACGCGCGAGCAAGCCATTGCCCGCATGCAAACCGCACTGGCCGAGACCGTGGTGGAAGGCATCAACACCAACATTCCCTTGCACCGTGAACTGATGGTGGATGCCAAGTTCATGCAGGGTGGCACCAACATCCATTACCTGGAGCACTGGCTCAGCCAGCACAAGCGCTGATGTTTGAGTTGCTGCTGCTGTGCCCGGAAGACCGGGTTGAGGTGTTCAGTGACGCGCTCGATGCACTCGACGCGCTCAGCGTGTCGGTGGAAGATGCCGATGCCCAGACCCCTGCCGAGCAGGCCTTGTTTGGCGAGCCGGGCATGCCGCCGCCCAAGGACGGTTGGCAACGCTCGCGCATCGTGGCCTTGTTTGCCGAGCAGGCGCAGGCCGACGAAGCCAGCGCTTTGTTGCAGGCGCAGGACTTTTTTGACGGCTGCAAACTGCTGGGCGTGCGCAAGGTGGAAGACCAGGACTGGGTGCGCCTGACGCAATCACAGTTCGCACCGGTCGAGATCACGCCCGATTTCTGGATCGTGCCGACCTGGCACGAGGTGCCTGCGCAGGCTCGCCAAACCATCCGTCTGGACCCAGGCCTGGCCTTTGGCACGGGCACGCACCCGACCACGCGCATGTGCCTGCGCTGGATTGCCTCGCACGACGTGCGCGGCCAGCGCGTGCTCGACTACGGTTGCGGCTCTGGCATCCTGGCCATTGGTGCGGCCAAATACGGGGCAAAAACCATTGATGCGGTGGACATTGACGAAGCTGCCGTGACCTCGACCGAGCTCAACGCGCAAGCCAACAACGCATCACTCAACGCCGGCTTGCCCGAACTGGCCCAGGGCGAATACCAGACGGTGCTGGCCAATATTCTGGCCACGCCCCTGAAGGTGCTGGCGCCGCTGTTGTGTGCGCATGTGCAAGCGGGCGGCTACTTGGTGCTGGCGGGCATTCTGGAACGCCAGGCCGAAGAACTCCAGCAAGCCTATGCGCCCTGGCTGGCGCTGGATGTGGCCGATGCCGAAGACGGTTGGATCTTGATGACGGCCCGCAAAGCCTGAGGCATCGGGCTCGGGTCTCTTTGGCGATGGCGACAAGAAAAAAGGCCCGATGCAAGCATCGGGCCTTTGCACTTCAGACCTGAGTGAATCAGGGCTTGGCGGCCGAGGGGAACGGCCACGCAGCCTGAGGGCTCAGCGTGGTCTGCGCCGCAGGGGCAGCGGGTGCTTTGGCGGCCTTTTTGGCAGCAGGTTTTTTAGCGGCTTTTTTAGCAGCAGGCTTTTTGGCAGCAGGCTTTTTAGCAGCGGCTTTCTTGGCTACAGCTTTTTTGGCAGCAGGCTTTTTAGCAGCGGCTTTTTTGGCTGCAGGCTTGGCAGCGGCTTTTTTAGCAACGGGCTTCTTGGCAGCAGCTTTTTTAGCAGCCGGTGCAGCTTTTTTGGCTACGGGCTTCTTGGCTACGGCTTTTTTGGCCACGGGCTTTTTGGCGACAGCTTTTTTGGCTGCGGGTTTCTTGGCAGCAGCTTTTTTGGCTGGTGCAGCTTTTTTGGCTGCAGGCTTCTTAGCTACGGCTTTCTTGGCTGCAGGCTTGGCTGCGGCTTTCTTGGGGGCCGCTTTTTTTGCGGCTGCTTTTTTTGCAGTTGCCATGGTTTTCTCCTGATTTAAATGGAAGAATCATCGGACGGAAAACGCTCGGTGCTTGTTGGGTGCACCAAACGATTCAGGGTGCTGAGGCCGGCCTCAACACCCTGAACACGGGAAAGCCCCGCCACCCACACCGGTGTGGTGTTGGTGGTTTGGGGCTTGAATGGGGTCATCATTAAAAAGGGCTCAATCCCACGAGAGCGCGCCACCGGACTGGTATTCGATGACGCGGGTCTCGAAGAAGTTGCGTTCCTTCTTCAGGTCAATCATTTCGCTCATCCACGGGAACGGGTTTTCCTCGTTGGGAAAGAGGGCTTCGAGGCCGATCTGCGTGGCGCGGCGGTTGGCGATGTAGCGCAGATAGCCTTTGAACATGGAGGCGTTCAGGCCCAACACGCCGCGTGGCATGGTGTCTTCGGCGTAGCGGTATTCGAGTTCAACCGCTTTCTGGAACAAAGCCTTGATTTCGGTCTTGAATTCGGCCGTCCACAGCTGCGGGTTCTCGAGCTTGATCTGGTTGATCAGGTCGATGCCGAAGTTGCAGTGCATGGACTCGTCGCGCAGGATGTACTGGTACTGCTCGGCGGCGCCGGTCATCTTGTTTTGGCGGCCCAGTGCCAGGATCTGGGTGAAGCCGACATAAAAGAACAGGCCTTCCATCAGGCAGGCGAACACGATCAGGCTCTTGAGCAAGGTTTGATCGGCTTCTTGAGTGCCGGTCTTGAAGTGCGGGTCCATGATCGCGTCGATGAACGGGATCAGGAACTCGTCCTTGTCGCGGATTGACTGCACCTCGTGGTAAGCGTTGAAGATTTCCGACTCGTCCAGGCCCAGCGATTCCACGATGTACTGGTAGGCGTGGGTGTGGATGGCTTCTTCAAAAGCCTGGCGCAGCAGGAACTGGCGGCACTCGGGCGCTGTGATGTGGCGATAGGTGCCCAAGGTGATGTTGTTGGCGGCCAGCGAATCGGCCGTCACGAAGAAACCGAGGTTGCGCTTGATGATGCGGCGCTCGTCTTCGGACAGACCGTTGGGGTCTTTCCACAGCGCGATGTCGCGGTTCATGTTCACTTCCTGCGGCATCCAGTGGTTGGCGCAGGTGGCGAGGTATTTTTCCCAGGCCCACTTGTACTTGAAAGGCACCAACTGGTTGACGTCGGTCTGGCCGTTGATGATGCGCTTGTCGGCCACGTTGACGCGGCGCTCGCTGCTGGCGTTTGAAGAAGTGGAGGGGGAGGACAGTCCTGCCGCAGGCGAGGTGCCTGCGTTGTTGGAGGAGGGCATTGCGCTTTGCAATGCAGGTTTGACTTGATCGTCCCAGGACAACATATGAATTTCCAGTGTTCGGATTATGAAAGCTTGCGCATGAAATGCAAAGCGTTCAGTTGATTTTTTGCGTGATTGCGTTGTTCAAGTGTTGTGCATTTGCATCGTGCGCAATGCGTGCAGGCATCTCGCACGGTGCAAATGGCGGGTGCATCACTGGCAGGCTTCGCAGATCTGGTCGTCGATGGCGGTGAATTTCACATCGCTTGCAGGGGCCGTCGATGCGCCACCGCTGCTCACGCCGGAAGACACGGCGTTGAGTTGGCCCGCAGCAATCGTCGATTTCTCGGCGTGCGTTGCGCTGGTGGTGCGCAGGTAGTAAGTGGTCTTGAGACCGCGCAGCCAGGCCAGCTTGTAGGTGTCGTCCAGCTTCTTGCCAGAGGCGCCGGCCATGTAGATGTTGAGCGACTGGGCTTGGTCGATCCATTTTTGACGACGCGCTGCAGCTTCGACCAGCCATTGCGGCTCCACCTCGAATGCGGTGGCGTAGAGCTGTTTGATTTCTTGCGGTACGCGGTCGATGGGGCGCAGCGAACCGTCAAAGTGTTTGAGGTCCATGACCATCACATCGTCCCACAGGCCCAGGCGTTTCAAGTCGCGCACCAGGTAGCCGTTGATCACGGTGAACTCGCCCGACAGGTTGGACTTGACCGACAGGTTGCCGAAGCAAGGCTCGATCGAGGCGTCCACGCCAATGATGTTGGAGATGGTGGCGGTGGGTGCGATGGCGATGCAGTTGGAGTTGCGCATGCCGTCCTGTGCAATTTTCTTGCGCAGGGCGTCCCAGTCCAGGGTGGAGGAGCGGTCCACTTCGACGTAGCCGCCGCGCTCGCGGGCCAGCAGGTCCAGCGAATCGTGCGGCAGGATGCCCCGGTCCCACAGCGAGCCGCGGTAGCTGGAGTACATGCCGCGCTCTTTGGCCAGCTCGGTCGAGGCCCAGTAGGCGTAGTAGCAGATGGCTTCCATCGATTGGTCGGCGAATTCGACGGCGGCCTGGCTGGCGTAGGGGATGCGCATTTCATAGAGCGCGTCCTGGAAGGCCATCAGGCCCATGCCCACGGGGCGGTGGCGCAGGTTGGAGTCGCGCGCCTTTTTGACGGCGTAGTAGTTGATGTCGATCACGTTGTCGAGCATGCGCATGGCCGTGGAGATGGTCTTGCGCAGTTTCTCTCGGTCGAGTTCCTTGCCGTTGGGGCCGTCCTTGAGGTGCTTGACCAGGTTGACCGAGCCCAGGTTGCAGACGGCGGTTTCGCTGTCGCTGGTGTTGAGCGTGATTTCGGTGCACAGGTTGGATGAATGCACCACACCGACGTGCTGCTGGGGCGAGCGCACGTTGCAGGGGTCCTTGAAGGTGATCCAGGGGTGGCCGGTCTCGAACAGCATCGAGAGCATCTTGCGCCACAGGTCCAGGGCCTGCACCTGCTTGGCGGGCTTGATCTCGCCGCGGGCGGCTTTTTCTTCGTAGGCCACGTAGGCCTTCTCGAACTCGGCGCCGAATTTGTCATGCAAGTCCGGGCAATTGGAAGGCGAGAACAGGGTCCAACTGCCTTTTTCCATCACACGGCGCATGAACAGGTCCGGAATCCAGTTGGCGGTGTTCATGTCGTGGGTGCGACGGCGGTCGTCGCCGGTGTTCTTGCGCAGTTCCAGGAATTCCTCGATGTCCAGGTGCCAGGTTTCCAGATAGGCGCACACCGCGCCTTTGCGCTTGCCGCCCTGGTTGACGGCCACAGCGGTGTCGTTCACCACTTTCAGGAAAGGCACCACGCCCTGCGATTCACCGTTGGTGCCCTTGATGTGCGAACCCAGGGCACGCACGCGGGTCCAGTCGTTGCCCAGGCCACCGGCATATTTGGACAGCAGGGCGTTTTCCTTGAGGGATTCGTAAATGCCGTCCAGATCGTCGGGCACTGTGGTCAGGTAGCACGAAGACAGCTGCGAGCGCAGCGTGCCGCTGTTGAACAGCGTCGGGGTGGACGACATGAAGTCAAAGGTGGAGAGCACTTCGTAGAACTCGATGGCACGGGTTTCGCGGTCCACCTCTTGCAGCGCCAGGCCCATGGCCACGCGCATGAAGAAAATCTGTGGCAGTTCGATGCGGGTCTTGCGCACATGCAGGAAGTAGCGGTCGTACAGTGTCTGCAAACCGATGAAGTCGAACTGCAGGTCGCGCTCGGGCTTGAGTGCGGCGGCCAGGCGCGGCAGGTCAAATTGCAGCAGCTCGGGGTTGAGCAGATCGTTGTCCACGCCTTTCTTGATCGCCAGGGGGAAGAAGTTGACGTACTCGGTGCCCATTTCAGCCTGGGTCAGCTCCTTGCCCAGTACCTCTTTGGCGATGGTGTGCATCAGCAGGCGTGCGGTCGCGTAGGTGTAGTCGGGCTCTTTCTCGATCATGGTCCGGGCCGCCAGGATGGAGGCCTTGTAGACCTCCTGCAGCGGTACGCCGTCATAGAGGTTGCGCACGGTCTCGGCCAGAATGGGCTCAGGACTGACGTCCTTGCCCAGCCCGTCGCAGGCGTGGGCGATGATGCCTTGCAGGTAGTTCATGTCCAGCGGCACGCGTGCGCCGCCGTCCACCACGAACAACTGGGGGTGTGCAGGTTCGGCGGCCATTTGTTGCTGCTGGGCGCGCTCTTGTGTGCGGCGCTCGCGGTACAACACATAGGCGCGGGCCACGTCGTGCTGGCCACTGCGCATCAGCCCCAGCTCGACCTGGTCTTGCACGTCTTCGATGTGGAAGGTGCCGCCGCCCGGGCGCGAACGCACCAACGCGCGCACCACGTTGTTGGTCAGTTCGTCCACCACCTCGCGCACGCTGGCCGACGCAGCGCCCTGGGTGCCATGCACGGCCAAAAAGGCTTTCATCAAGGCCACCGCGATCTTGTTGGGTTCAAAGGGCACCACGGCGCCGTTGCGGCGGATGATCTGGTAGTTGGCCAGTGCGTGGGGCGCGGCAGCTTGCTGCGGCGCCTGGCTGGGCTGACCCATCAGGCCGCTGGAGGGGGTGGCAAGTGCGGATTCGGTGTGTGTGCTCATGTTTTAAGTTTTGTGGTGGTTTTCGGGGTGTCTTTCGATCGGCAAATGTGTTTGTTGTTTTTGCCGCTTTGAATCGGTGGACACTATATCTGGTGTTTCGCGCCCATTCAAGACACTATATGTAGTGTATCGGGCGCTGTGGCGGGCTTGCGCGGGCGATGCCGTTTCATCTCGTGAATTGAGGCGCGCCAGGCCGCATGGTTACGGGCCGTTACAAACAAGGGGCAGGCGGGGCGGGGCTTGCAGCGTGGTGTAGGCCTGCAGGCCTTGTGCTGTCTTGGGCTGGCGGTGACTGCTGTCAGGTGCCTGCGCACCACAAAAAAATAAAAATATTTTTGTGGCCGAGGACGCCTGTTTTCAGGGAAAACACTGAGAGGAAAAATCCAACAAGCCCCGCAGCCGTGGCCAGTCAAAACCCGGCCCCGGATCTTGCTTGCGCCCGGGCGCCACATGCTCGTGTCCGGCCACATGGGCGATGGGGTAGCGCTGGGCCAAGGCTTGGCACAGCGTGGCCAGGGCCTCGTATTGGGCGGGCTCGAAAGTGTCGCCTTCCAGACCCTCCAGCTCCACCCCGATCGAGTCGTCGTTGCAGTTGTCGCGGCCGCGGTAATGCGAACGTCCGGCGTGCCAGGCCCGGTCATCGCCGCTGACAAACTGCCAGAGTTCGCCGTTGCGCCTGATATAGAAGTGGGCCGACACCTCCAGCCCTCGAATCTGCTGGTAGTAGGGGTGGGCGTCCCAGTCCAGGCGGTTGGTGAAGAGCGCCTGGACTGCCTGGCCGCCGTATTGCCCGGGGGGCAGGCTGATCGAGTGGACCACGACCAGGTCAATGCAGGCTTGCGGTGGGCGGGGGCCAAAGTTGGGGGAGTCCAGCCGGATGGCCTGGCGCAGCCAGCCGCCGTCCCAGGTGTTGTCCCGGGTGTCGTGGGAGGCTTGGCGCTGCATGCCTTCAGCCAGGGTTACGGTCGTTTGCCGCGCTGCGGTGGGTGGTGCTGCAGTACAGACCGAGCGTGCCGGCCACCGCCTCATCGCGAGGCAGGTGGATGCCGCAATGGCTGCAGCTGACCATGTCTTGCGGGGTGTTGGGGGCGGCAGGCGCTTGTGCCTGAGTGCTGCGGCTGCGCCGCCAGGCCCACCACACCAGCGCCATGACCAGCAGCCAGAACAGAATTTTCATGCGCTGCGGCCCAACATCAGTTCCAGCACAAACCGCGAGCCCACATAAGACAGCAGCAGCAGGCCAGCCCCCGCGTAGAGCACGCGCACCGCACGCTTGCCGCGCCAGCCCCAGCGCTGGCGCCCCCACAGCAGCAGGGCAAAGGTCAGCCACGACAGCAGGGCAAACACCCGCTTGTGGTCCCAGCGCCAGGCGCCGTTGCCACTGCCGTACAGGTGCTCTCCAAACAGCAAGCCGGCCAGCAGTGTGGCTGACAGCAGCACAAAACCGGCCATCACAAAGCGAAAAGTCAGGCGCTCAAGCGTCAGCAGGGGCAGACCCGGCGTGGTGTGGGCCAGGCGAATCTCGCGTTCGGCACGCGTCATCAGCCAGGCGTGCACCACGGCAGCGGCAAACATGCCGTAGGCCGACAGACCCAACGCCCAGTGCAGCGGCAGCCAGGCGGAGGCCTGTACGTGCAAAGCACTGCCTGGGAAAAGCCACGCCAATGCCACCGCCAGCGCGCCCAGGCCGCCCAAGGCCCAACGGCCGCGAAACTGGGGGTAGAACTGGCTTTCCACCAGGTAAGCGGCCAATACCAGCCAGGCCGTGACCGACAGCGCAGGCCCAAAACCAAATTGCAGCGGTGGGGCAAAACCGGCCAGCAGAGCCAGTGCATGTGCGATGCACGCCAGCCAGAGCAGGCGGCGGGTTTGCCCGTCACCCAGTCGGGAGGGGGCCAGGGCTGGCAAGGCGTAACAAAGCACCGCCAGCGCCGAGGCTGGCCAGGTCCAGATGGGGGCGCTCGCTAAAATCATGCCTCCAAGTTTAGCCTTTCAGGCCAGGTCAACGGGACCTGCTGCCGAGGCTGACCTTTCTTTCTGGATGGCATCCATGGCTTCCGCCCTCACCGACAAACTCTCACGCCTGGTCAAGACGATCAGCGGCCAGGCCCGCATCACCGAATCCAACGTCGCCGACATGCTGCGCGAAGTGCGCATGGCCCTGCTTGAAGCCGATGTGGCCCTGCCGGTGGTGCGCGACTTCATCGCCCGCGTGAAAGACAAGGCGCTGGGCCAGGAGGTCATGGGTTCGCTCAAGCCCGGCCAGGCGCTGGTGGGCATCGTCAACAAGGAGCTCGCCGCCACCATGGGCGAGGGCGTGGCCGACATCAACCTGGCCGCACAGCCGCCTGCCGTGATCCTGATGGCCGGCCTGCAAGGCGCCGGTAAAACCACCACCACCGCCAAGCTGGCCAAACACCTGATTGAAAAGCGCAAGAAAAAAGTGCTGACGGTGTCGGGCGACGTCTACCGCCCGGCCGCCATCGAACAGCTGAAAACCGTGACCGCGCAGGCCGGGGCCGAGTGGTTCCCGAGCACGCCCGAGCAAAAGCCGATCGACATCGCCCGCGCGGCCATCGACTACGCCCGCAAGCACTACTTTGACGTGCTGCTGGTGGACACCGCCGGCCGCCTGGCGATTGACGAAGCCCTGATGGCCGAGATCAAGGGCCTGCACGCCGAACTCAAGCCGGTCGAAACCCTGTTCGTGGTCGACGCCATGCAGGGCCAGGACGCGGCCAACACCGCCAAGGCTTTTGGCGAAGCGCTGCCGCTCACCGGCATCGTGCTGACCAAGCTCGACGGCGACTCGCGCGGCGGCGCCGCGCTGTCGGTGCGCCAGATCACCGGTGCGCCGATCAAGTTCGCCGGCACCAGCGAGAAGATCGACGGCCTGGAGGTGTTCGATGCCGAGCGCCACGCCGGCCGCATTCTGGGCATGGGCGACATCGTGGCCCTGGTCGAGCAGGTGGCCGCTGGCGTGGACATGGAGGCCGCGCAAAAGCTGGCGGCCAAGGTCAAGAGCGGCGGCGGTTTTGACCTCAACGACTTCCTGGCCCAGATCCAGCAGATGAAGCAGATGGGCGGCCTGTCCAGCCTGATGGACAAGCTGCCCAGCCAGATCGCGGCCAAGGCCGGCGAGATGGACATGGGCAAGGTCGAAAAAGACATCGCCCGCAAGCAGGGCATCATCCACAGCATGACGCTCAAGGAGCGCAGCAAGCCCGACATCATCAAGGCCACCCGCAAGCGCCGCATTGCGGCTGGCGCCGGCGTTCAGGTGCAGGACGTCAACCGCCTGCTCAAGGAATTCGAGCAGATGCAGGACATGATGAAGAAGATGCAGGGTGGCGGCCTCATGAAGATGATGAAGCGCATGGGCGCCATGAAGGGCATGATGGGCGGCGGTGGCTTCCCGGGCATGCCGCGCTGAGGCCGGTGGTGGTGGACTTGTTCATTTACGGCACCCTGATGCCGGGCTTGCGGCTCGAGCAGGAGATGCAGGGCGCCACCATGCTGGGTCTGGCGCGCGTGCCGGGGTGTCTGGTGGATGTCGGGCGCTACCCGGGGCTGGTGCCCGGAGAGGGTGTGGTGACCGGCGTGCTGTGCCGCGTGAGCGAGGCCCATCTGGCCCGTCTGGACGCCGTGGAAGAGATGTGGCCCGACAACCGGGCAGCCTCTCAATACTGGCGAGAACAGGTGCTGGTGCTGGAGGGGGCGGGGGCCGGACAGCGGGTCTGGACCTATGTCTACAACCAGCCCATTGAAGGGCTCACGCCGATCCCGCACGGCGACTACCGCCGCTACATCCGCGAGGTCGGGCGCGACTCCTGATCAGTCTTTGACCACCAGCTCGCCGCGCAGCGAGTGCGGGTAGGCCTGGGTGATGCGCACATCGACCATCTGGCCGATCAGGCGGTCCCGGTTGGGGCCGCCCGGAAAGTTGACCACGCGGTTGCACTCGGTGCGACCGGCCAGTTCGGTCGGGTCCTTGCGCGCCGCGCGCTCGACCAGGATGCGCTGCACCGTGCCCACGCGGCTGTCGCTGATGCGCTGCACGTTCGCCTCGATGGTCGCCTGCAGGTGCTGCAGACGCTTGAGCTTGACCTCGTGTGGGGTGTCGTCGTGCAGGTTGGCCGCCGGGGTGCCGGGGCGCGGGCTGAAGATGAAGGAAAAGCTGGTGTCGTAACCCACGTCTTCGATCAGCTTCATCATCTTGCCAAAGTCCTCTTCGGTCTCGCCAGGGAAGCCGACGATGAAATCGCTGCTCATGGCGATGTCGGGGCGGATGGCGCGCAACTTGCGAATGGTGCTCTTGTATTCCATGGCGGTGTAGCCGCGCTTCATGGCCATCAGGATGCGGTCGCTGCCGTGCTGCACCGGCAGGTGCAGGTGGCTCACCAGCTGCGGCACCTTGGCGTACACGTCGATCAGGCGCTGCGTGAACTCGTTGGGGTGGCTGGTGGTGTAGCGGATGCGCTCGATGCCAGGGATCTCGGCCACGTACTCGATCAGGGTGGCGAAATCGGCGATCTCGCCAGACTCGCCCATGGGGCCACGGTAGGCGTTCACGTTCTGGCCCAGCAGCGTCACTTCTTTCACGCCTTGCTCGGCCAGGCCGGCGATCTCGACCAGCACGTCTTCAAACGGGCGCGAAAACTCTTCACCGCGCGTGTAGGGCACCACGCAGTAGCTGCAGTATTTGCTGCAGCCTTCCATGATCGACACGAAGGCGCTGGCCCCCTCGACCTTGGCGGGCGGCAGGTGGTCAAATTTCTCGATTTCGGGAAAGCGGATGTCCACCTGCGGGCGCGCCTTTTGCTGGCGCTCGGCCAGCAGCTCGGGCAGGCGGTGCAGGGTCTGCGGGCCGAACACCACATCCACATAGGGCGCGCGCTTGATGATCTCGGCGCCTTCCTGGCTGGCCACGCAGCCGCCCACGCCGATCAGCACACCCTTGGCCTTGAGGTGCTGCACACGGCCGAGGTCGGAGAAGACTTTTTCCTGGGCTTTTTCACGCACCGAGCAGGTGTTGAACAGGATCAGATCGGCCTGCTCGGGGTCGTCGGTGGGCACGTAACCTTCGGCTGCCTTCATGACGTCGGCCATCTTGTCCGAGTCGTACTCGTTCATCTGGCAGCCGAAAGTCTTGATGTAGACCTTTTTGGCGGGGGCGGGGGCGTCGGCGCCCTCGGGCGCGGTGGTGCAGCGGTTCATGGTGTAGATCCAGAGGCTGAAAGTGAAAAGGGAAGGCTGTTCAGCCTTCCCGCGCAGCCCCGATTATCGCAGGCTGCAAGGTTCAGGAGAACCGATTGGCCGATGGCCAGTGCCCGTGCAGGGTGTCAACCGCCTGGGCCTGCAGCACGGCATCCGACGTGGCCAGGGCGGTGGCATGGGCGGCCAGGGTGGTCAGCAGCATCAGGTCGGGCGCTGCGTCCACAGCGCAGGTGGCCATGGCGAACAGGGTGTCGCCGTCGAGCGTGGTGTGCACCGGGCGGATGCTGCGCGCCAGCCCGTCGTGCGCGCTGATGGCCAGGCGCTGGGCCTGGGCCTTGGTGAGCGTGGCGTTGGTGGCCACCACGCCGATGGTGGTGTTGGTGCCCGGCATGGGGCGGCGCGTGGCCTCGCCGGCCAGCAAGGCCGCCTGGGTGTCGCGCAGGCTTTGCCCGTCGTCGCTGCGCGCCCCCGCCAGCACACGGCCGGTGTCGGGGTCGATCACGTCGCCTATCGCGTTGCAGGCGATCATGGCGGCCACCACCCACGGCCCCACTTGCACGCTGGCGTGGCCGATGCCGCCTTTCATGGCGCGGTCCAGGCCAAACAGCTTGCCCACGGCCGCGCCCGAGCCTGCGCCCACGTTGCCTGCGGCAGGGGTGTCGCGGCTGGCGGCCTCGCAGGCGCGCCAGCCGCAGTCAGCGTCGGGGCGCACTTTGGGGTCATCGCCCGCACGCACGGCGGGCAGGTCAAACAGCACGGCGGCGGGCACGATGGGCACGCGGCCAAAACCGGTCTGAAAGCCGGTGTCATGGGCTTCAAGCCAGCGCATCACGCCGCCGGCCGCGTCCAGACCGAAGGCACTGCCGCCGCACAGCAGCACGGCATGCACGCGCTCGACCAGGTTGGCGGGGTCGAGCAAATCGGTCTCGCGGGTGCCAGGCGCGGCACCGCGCACGTCCACCGCGCAAACGGCACCCTGTGGCGCCAGCACCACCGAGCAGCCGGTCAGCCGCCCGGCCATCTGGGCGTGGCCCACCTGCAGGCCGGGCACATCGACCAGCGAGCCGGCCGAGGGCGATGCGGGGCTGTCTACAATGGTTTGCACTGTCATGGTGTGTGGCGGGTTCAGACGATCCATACATCTTAGCCAAGCCTCTTACAAACCGAATCCGTGTTGTTTCTTTTGCGCAGACTGGCCAGTTTTGTCCTGACCCTGGGGTTCACGTCCCTGCTGGTCTTTGCGGTGCTTGAATGGCTGCCGGGCAACGCCGCGCAGGTCATTCTGGGCGAAACGGCCACCCCCGAGTCGATTGCGGCGCTGGAGCAGAAACTGGGGCTGGACCAGCCACCGCTCACACGCTACCTGTCGTGGGTGGGCGCGCTGCTGCAAGGGCGCACCGGCCTGAGCATGGCGTATGACGTGCCCACTTTCGAGCTGATTGCCGAGCGCTTGCAGGTCACGCTGCCGCTGGCGGTGATGGCGCTGCTGATCACGGTGGTGCTGGCGCTCACGTCCGGGGTCTATGCCGCCTCACGCCAGAACCGGCCTGGCGATGTGGGCGTGATGACGCTCACACAACTGGGCCTGTCGGTGCCCAATTTCTGGCTGGCCATTTTGCTGGTTTTGCTGTTTGCGGTGCAGCTGGGCTGGGTCAGCGCCGGGGGCTTTCCGGGCTGGACCGAAGACGCGGGCGGCGGCTGGGCCGAAGGTTTGCGGGCCCTGCTCTTGCCCGCACTGTCGCTGGCGGCGGTGCAGACGGCCATTTTGGCGCGCGTGACGCGCTCGGCCGTGCTGGATGTGTTGCGCGAAGACTTTGTGCGCACCGCCCGCGCCAAGGGGCTGGGGCGCCGTCAGGTCTTGTGGGGCCATGTGCTGCGCAACGCCATGGTCCCGGTGGTGACGGTGATGGGCCTGCAGTTTGGCAATTTGCTGACCGGGGCCATCGTCATTGAAAACGTGTTTGTGCTGCCCGGCATCGGGCGGCTGGTGTTTCAGGCCATTGCCAACCGCGACCTGGTGGTGGTGCGCGACGTGGTCATGCTGCTGGCGACCATGGTCATCCTGATCAACTTTGCGGTGGACCTGCTTTACCTGTGGATCGACCCCCGCATCCGTGGAGCGCGCCGTGCTGCATGACGCTTTCTGGCCCCGTGCCCTGCGCCACCGCAGTTTCGTGCTGGGTGGTGCCTTGGTGGCCTTCCTGCTCTTGGGGGCTTGTCTGGCCCTGTTCTGGACGCCCTGGCCGGTGGCCGAGATCGACATTCCCAACAAGTTCGCCCGTCCCAGCGCTGCGCACTGGCTGGGCACCGACAGCCTGGGCCGTGACATCGCCTCGCAGTTGCTGGCGGGCAGCCACAGCTCGCTCTTGGTGGGGTTCATTGCGGTGGGCATTGGCCTGTCGGTGGGCGCTGGCCTGGGCCTGTTGGCCGCTGCGCGCCAGGGCTGGGTGGACGAGGCGATCATGCGCGTGTCCGACTTTGCCTTTGCCTTCCCGGCCTTGCTCTTGGCCATCATGCTCACGGCCATTTACGGGCCGGGGCTGGTGGTGAGCATCACGGCCATTGGCATTTTCAACATCCCGGTGTTTGCGCGGGTGACGCGTGGGGCCGCGCAAAGCGTGTGGGCGCGTGAATACATGCTGGCCGCGCAGGCGGCAGGCAAGGGCGGCTGGCGCATCACCTTTGACCATGTGCTGCCCAACATCGCCAGTGTGCTGATCGTGCAGGCCACGGTGCAGTTTGCCATCGCCATCCTGGCCGAGGCCGCTTTGTCTTACCTGGGCCTGGGCACCTTGCCGCCACAAGCGAGCTGGGGCCGCATGCTCAATGAGGCACAGGCGCAAATGTTCCAGGCGCCCTGGCTGGCGGTGTACCCCGGCGTGGCGATTGCGCTCACGGTGCTGGGCCTGAACCTGCTGGGTGACGGCTTGCGCGACCTGTTGGACCCCCGATTGGCGAGGCAGCGGTGACGAACCCGACCCCCATTCCTTTGCTGCAGGTGCAAGACCTGCGTGTCCAACTGCCCACAGCGCGCGGGCCTGTCCTGGCCCTGCGCGGCCTGTCGTTTGCGCTGGCGCCGGGGCAAACGCTGGGCGTGATCGGCGAGAGCGGTTGCGGCAAGTCACTGACCGCGCTGGCCACCATGGGGCTGCTGCCCGAGCGGGCGCAGGTCAGTGGTTCGATCCGACTGAACGGACACGAATTGCTGGGCCAGGACGAAGCCGCCTGGTGCCGCGTGCGCGGCGCGCGCATGGCCATGGTGTTTCAGGAGCCGATGACCGCGCTCAACCCGCTGCACACCATTGCGCACCAGATCGCCGAACCGCTGCGTCTGCACCAGGGTATGAACGCCTCTGCAGCGCGGCGGCGGGCGCTGGACTTGCTGGAGCGGGTGCAGCTGCCGCGTGCCCGCGAGCGTCTGGACGCCTACCCACACCAGCTCTCGGGCGGGCAACGCCAGCGGGTCATGATCGCGATGGCGCTGGCCTGTGGGCCGGATTTGCTGATTGCCGACGAACCGACCACCGCGCTGGACGTGACGGTGCAAAAAGAGGTGCTGGACCTGATGGGCCAGCTGGTGCGCGAAGACGGCATGGGCATGCTGCTCATCAGCCATGACCTGGGCCTGATGCGCGAACGCGTGCAGCAGGTGATGGTCATGTACGGTGGCCAGTGCGTTGAGCACGCCGACACCGAAACCCTGTTTGCCCACCCGGCCCACCCCTACACCCGGGGCCTTTTTGCGGCCAGACCGCGCCTGGACTGGCCGCGCGGCACGCGCCTGAGCACGATCGCGGGGCAGGTGCCCGAGTTGCATGACCTGCCCGCAGGCTGTGCTTTTGCCGGGCGCTGCCCGCAAGCGCAGGTTGACTGCGCCGGGCAGGCGCCCCGCCTGGACACCCTCGCGCCCGCGCACCAGGTGCGTTGCCCACACTGGAGCGTTGCATGAGCGCCCCTGCCTTGCTGGAAGTGCGCCAGCTGGGGCGCCGCTTTGACTTGCCACGCAGCACGCCTTGGGCCCGGCCCGAAGGTTTGCAGGCTCTGGCCGATGTGAGCCTGCGGCTGGAAGCCGGGCGCAGCCTGGGCGTGGTGGGCGAGTCCGGCTCGGGCAAGTCCACCCTGGCCCGGCTGGTGATGGCGCTGGACCGTCCCAGTGCGGGGCAGGTGCTGTTCAAGGGGCAAGACATCCATGCCCTGTCTGCCGCGCCGTTGCGGGCCTTGCGCGCCGACTTCCAGATGGTGTTTCAGGATCCGTATGGCTCGCTCGATCCTCGGCAAACCGTCGCGCAGATCGTCTCGGAGCCGCTGCAGGTGCAGCGCAGGCACAGCCGGGCCGAACTGCGTGAGCAGGTGCAGCAGGCGCTGGCCGAAGTCGGACTGCGCAGCGGCGATCTGGACAAATACCCGCATGAGTTTTCGGGCGGACAGCGTCAGCGCATCGCGATTGCGCGGGCGCTGATCACCCGGCCTGCCCTGATCGTGGCGGACGAGCCGGTGAGCGCACTCGATGTGTCGGTGCAGGCGCAGGTGCTGAACCTGATGATGGACCTTCAGGAGCGCCATGGTCTGAGTTATCTGTTTGTCAGCCATGACCTGGCAGTGGTCCAGGTCATGTGCGACGATGTTTTAGTATTGCAGTCAGGATGCGTGGTGGAGCAAGGGCCTGCACACCAGGTCTTGCGTTCCCCCCGCCACCCGTACACCCAAACCCTGCTGGCCGCCGTGCCTGGGCACAACCCCCTTGTTTGAGGAGACAACATGAGTCAATCGATCTGGAGCCTTTCCCGCCGCAGCGCCGGTGCCCTGTCTTTGAGCTTGCTGGTGGCGGCCGGTCTGGGGGCGTCGCTGGGCGCGCAGGCGCAGGCCCGCAAGGACACGGCCGTGCTCGGCATGATCCTGGAGCCCACCAGCCTGGACCCGACCATGGCCCCGGCGGCCGCCATTGGCGAGGTGGTGCACTACAACATTCTGGAAGGCCTGACCAAGATCAATGTGGACGGCTCGGTCAGTCCCCTGCTGGCCGAGAGCTGGACCATGGACGCCGACGGCAAAGCGTTTTCCTTCAAGTTGCGCAAGGGCGTCAAGTTCCAGGACGGTTCGGACTTTGACGCGTCGGCCGTCAAGTTCAGTTTTGAGCGCGCCAAGGGCGAAAAAAGCACCAACAAGGCCAAGGGTGCGGTGTTCAACAACATCAGCCACATCTCCACGCCCGATGCCCATTCGGTGGTGGTCGTGCTCGACAAACCCGACGGCAATTTCCTGTTTCGCCTGGGCGAGAACACCGCCGTGATCCTGCACCCCAAAACCGCCGACACGGCGGCCACCAAGCCGGTGGGCACCGGCCCCTACAAGCTCGAATCGTGGACCAAGGGCTCGGGCATTGTGCTGGGCAAGTGGGACGGCTATCGGGACGCTGCCCGTGTGGCCTTGCGCCGCGTGACCTTCCGCTTCATCAACGACCCCGCAGCGCAGGTGGCCGCGCTGATGGCCGGCGACATCGATGGCATGCCGCGTTTTGGCGCCTTCCAGAGCCTGGGGCAGTTTCAGAGCGACAAACGCTTTGTGGTCGAGATGGGCAGCACGGCAGGCAAGGGCATTTTGGCCATCAACAACAAACGCAAACCTTTTGACGATGTGCGCGTGCGCCGTGCGCTGTCACATGCCATCGACAAAAAAGCCTTCATCGACGGAGTGCTCGAAGGCAACGCCAAGCCGATCGGCAGCCACATGGCGCCCACCGACGCGGGTTATGTGGACCTGACTTCGCAATACCCCTTTGATGTGGAAAAGGCCAAGGCCTTGCTCAAGGAGGCGGGTGTGCAAACGCCTCTGAACGTGACGCTCACGCTGCCCCCGCCGCCTTACGCCCGCAAAGGCGGCGAGGTGCTGGCCGCCCAACTGGCCAAGATCGGCGTGAATGCCAAGATCGAAAACGTCGAATGGGCCCAGTGGCTCAGTGGTGCTTTCAAGGGCAACTTTGACCTGACCGTCATCAACCACGTTGAGCCGCTGGACTACATGGCTTACGCCAATCCGCAGTACTACTGGGGCTACGACAACCCCACTTTCCGCGAGCTGGCCGCCAAGCATTCGGCCACCACCGACCGCAAGGAGCGCGCCAAACTGTTTGGCGATTTGCAGCGCAAGATCGCTGGCGATGCGGTCAACGTGTTCATCTTCAACCCGTCGAACGCGGCGGTCTTCCGCAAAGGCCTCAAAGGCTTGTGGCACAGTTCGCCGATTTTTGCCAACGACCTGGCAGCGGTGTCCTGGCAATAAGCCGCCCTGGTGTGACGCGGGCCTGACCTGAAAAGGTCAGGCCTTTTTTTCCGGGGGCTTGTAGAACATCGGGTAGGCGCGTGCCACGGTGGGGCTGTCCAGCGCCCAGGTCATGCAGTGACCCAGATGGAAGGGGGCTTCGGTGATGGCGGGCTGGGCCTCGCCGCGCAGTTGGCGCCGATGCCATTGGCCCGAGGGCAGGGTCTGGAAGGCGGCGGTGGCCATGTTGAACAGCATTTCGCGCAGGTGGGTGCAACCGGCGGTGCCGCCGATTTTCTCGTCGATGGTCTTGCGCCAGCCACGGCCCAGGCGGGCGCCCACCAGGCTTTGCATATGGGGCGGCACCTGGCTGCATTCGGGGTGCGGAATCTGGTCCATGGCGGTGTCCACGGCCAGCACCCGCATCTGGTCGTCGATGGTCAGGCGAACGCTCAGGTGGTGGATGGGCTCATTGGCTGGAAAGGCCTTTTCGCTGGGCACCTGAAAGGTGTAGGGCTTCACATCGGTGAGTTCGGCTTCGATGTCCCACAGGCCATCTTCGCGGTCGTAGCCACGGTACACCACAGTTCGCGTATGCGACAGTTTTCGGGGGGATGCTGGGGGTAACGCCACTTGTCGGTCTCGTGTCTTCGGTTTTCAATCACCCGATCATAAATACGAGGAGCACTGCCCCATGTCGCCCACGCCGCATTCCATCGCCCCTGTGGTTCGCCGCCAGACCATTGCCGACGCCTTGCGCCGCACGGCGCAGCGCCTGCCTGCCAAGAAGGCCATCGTTTGTGGTGCTGTCACCTGGACCTATGCCGACTTTGATGCGCTGGTCTCCCGCCTGGCCGCCGGCCTGGTGTCCATGGGGGTGGCCGAGGGCGACAAGGTGGCGGTGCTGGCGCGCAATTCGCACGGTTTTGCCGCGCTGCGCTTTGCGCTGGCGCGCCGCGGCGCGGTCATGGTGCCGATCAACTTCATGCTCAAGGCCGACGAGGTGGCGTTCATCCTGCGCCACGCCGGGGCCAAGACACTGGCCACCGACTCGGGTCTGGCCGAGCTGGCGCAGGCTGCGGCCAAGCTGGACACACAGGTGCAGCAGTTCATCTGGCTGCCCAGCGAGGACCCCAGCGAGGCGGTGCCCGGCATGCACAGCTTTGACCAGCTTTGCGCCTGCCAGGACGCCTTGCCCGACTTGAAGATGACCAGCACCGATGTGGCGCAGATCGTCTACACCAGCGGCACCGAGTCCAGCCCCAAAGGGGCCATGCTCACGCACGACGCGGTGCTGTGGCAATACGTGAGCTGCGTGATCGACGCTGAAATCGCCGAAGCAGACGTGGCCCTGCACGCGCTGCCGCTCTACCACTGCGCTCAGCTGGATGTGTTCTTCGGGCCGGCCATCTACATGGGCAGCACCAACGTCATCACCTCCAAACCCACGCCCGACAACCTGCTTCCCATGCTCGAAAAATTCGGCATCAGCAGCTTTTTTGCCCCCCCTACCGTCTGGATCGCCTTGCTGCGCTCCCCCTTGTTTGACGCCGCCAAACTGGCCGGGCTGGCCAAGGGCTATTACGGCGCGTCCATCATGCCGGTGGAGGTGATGAAAGAGCTGGCCACGCGCCTGCCCAGCATGCGCTTGTGGAACCTGTACGGCCAGACCGAGATCGCGCCGCTGGCCACCATGCTCGGCCCCGAAGACCAGCTGCGCAAACCCGGCTCGTGCGGCAAGGCGGTGCGCAATGTCGAAACCAGAGTGGTCAACGACCAGATGCAGGACGTGCAGGTGGGTGAAGTGGGCGAGATCGTGCACCGCTCGCCGCACCTGATGCTGGGCTACTTTCATGACGACGAGCGAACCCGGGCGGCGTTCGAGGGCGACTGGTTTCACAGCGGCGACCTGGCCACCATCGACGCCGAGGGTTACATCACGGTGGTGGACCGCAAGAAAGACATGATCAAGACCGGCGGCGAAAACGTGGCCAGCCGCGAAGTGGAAGAAATGATTTACCGCCTGCCCCAGGTCAGCGAGGTGGCGGTGATCGGCCTGCCGGATGCCAAATGGGTCGAGGCGGTGACGGCGGTGGTGGTGGTCAAAGCAGGGCAGTCACTCGACGAGGCCGCCGTGATCGCGCATTGCGCCCAGCACATGGCGCACTTCAAGGCGCCTAAGCGGGTGGTCTTTGCCGAGACATTGCCCAAAAACCCCAGCGGCAAACTGCTCAAACGCGAATTGCGTCAGCGGTTCACGGCTTGAGTCGGCGGGCGGCGCGCCTGCACGTCACTCCTCCAGCACGATCTTGCAGGGGGCGTGGATGTGCAGTTTTTCGCGGTCTTCTTCGCAGTAGCCCATGGCTCGCCGGGCGCCCACGGCGCCCAGCTTGATGTAGACCGAGCACTTGAGTGTCATGCGGTCGTAGTCGCTGTGGCTGTCAAAGGCGGCCGCACAGCGGCTGTTGCTGTTCATCTGGGGCTTGGTCTGGTTCCACTGGGCACGCAACACATCGGGCAGCTCGCGCACCTTCATGGTGGGGTAGGCCTCTTTTTGCATGGGCACCTGCGCCCAGCCAAGCGACCCCAGACCCAGTGCCAAAGTCAAAACACCCCAGCGTTGCCATTTGTCCATTCGCATGCCTTACTTTCTGCAAATTTGAAACCTATAGGGCCTGACTGTAGAGGCTTGCCGCGCAGGCGCCTTGATGGAGGTCAAGACGCAGGCGGGGTGGGTGCTTCAAAGTAGGCTACAATCACTTTTTCTGCGGGGCCTTGGGTTCTGCATGACCTCTGGAGATATAGCTCAGTTGGTGAGAGCGCGGGATTCATAACCCCGAGGTCGGTGGTTCAAATCCACCTATCTCCACCAAGACACACGAAAAAGGCCGTCAGGTACATCACCTGACGGCCTTTTTCATTGGGAAAACGGTTGCTGCGGTTTGCGGGGAACTTCAGCACGATTCATGGGCATTTACCCCTCTGACGGGGAACAGTTCAGGAGTCCCCAACGCTTACCGATCTTATCTGCCAATCCGCCACTTGCCCACCAGAAAAGAAGCGCGACCGATTCCATGATGCCCACGGGCTGTACTTGGAGGTTGCTAAACTGATAGTAAACGATGGTTTTACAAATTTGTAATGAAGGGCAAGGAAGGGTGGTTGGCATTGGGCAGCTACCCCGCAGTGAGCCTGAGCCAGGCGCGAATCGCACGGGATCAGGCTCGGCTGGAGCAGAAAAAGGGGATGAATCCGGTTCAGCTCCGAAAGGCCGAGAAGCTCAAGGCCTCCAACTCCAACGGCGAGACCTTCGAGGCAGTTGCTGGAGATTGGTACAAGAAACAGCTGCCAATCTGGAGCCTTTCGCATGCCAAGCGGATGCGTGACAGAAGCAAAGCATTGGAAGCATATCGCTGGCAGTTGGGATTCGTCCAGGAGCAATCAGGCATTGGCAATAATGTGGCCAGCGACCAGAACTGCACCTGATACAGCCTGCGACATACCTGCATTACGTTCAGCCTGCTGTATGGCAAAAACATTGGCTGCGTGTACTTGGTCGTCAGCGACAACGGCCCCGGCATCGACGGCGAGCAGCGCGACACCTTGCTCACGCGCTGGGCGCAAGGCCAGGACAGCGAATCGCTCGGCCAGGGGCACCGGTCTGAGTTTCGCTGTCATGGCCGGATACACCCAGCCTGCTGGCGCCATCTTCACACTGTCTCCGGGCGACGAGGGGACTTGCTCGCGGGTGAGTTCTGTGTGGCCACTCAGGCAAAGGTGATGGGCACACACAGCTGGTAGCCCACACCCCAGACCGATTTGAGGGCGGGCTCGGCGCCCTCGGGCTGGACCGCCCGGAATTTCTTTCTCAAGCGCGCCACCAGTTCTTCCAGCGCATGCTTGGTCATGGTTTCCTCGGTGTCGCCGTTGTCGAACAGGTCGCACAGCATGCCCGAGTCCAGCGTGTTTTCCTTGGCTTGCACCAAGGCCACCAGCAGCGCTTTTTCTCGGTGGGTGAGCCGCAATTTTTGTTCAGACTCTGGCCCTTGCAGGGTCCGGTCGCGCAGGTTCATGACCCATTCCTGGCTGGTGTGGGCGGGGGGGTGCAGACGCCGGCCCAGGCTTTTGAGCACCAGCACCAGTTCGTCCGGGGCCACAGGCTTGGTCATGTAGATGTCGGCACCGCCTTCGTTGTAGCCCGAGATGCGGTCGTGCAGTGCCACCCTGGCGGTCATCATCACGATACCGGCTTTGGGCAGGCTGGTGCGCAGGCGCCGACTCAGGCTCAGGCCGCTTTCGCCCGGCAGGTTCCAGTCGACGATGAACAGGTCAATCGCCGTCTGAGCCATCACATCGTGAAGGCCGGCCGCGCTGTTGGCGGCGTGAACGATGAAGCCGTGGTTTTTCAGGTGCAGCTCGACTTCTTCGCGCAACAGTTGGTCGTCTTCGACCAAGGCCACTACCAGTGGTCGGCCGGGTCCGGTGTGCGGTGTGAGGGCGTACGGCTTCAAAAAGGAACCTTCAATGTGAAAAAGACCCGCCCTTGGGCGTGGCGGTAGGCCACTTGTGCCTCGATTTTCTGTGCGGTGGTTTTCACCAGGCTCAGGCCCAGCCCCATGCCAGGCAGGCTCTGGACGTTGGGGTGGCGGTAATAGCGTTCAAACAGATGCGCCTGCGCGGGCACCATCTCCGGCGGCACGGGGTTGCTGATCTCGAAACAGCTCAGGCGTGCGTCGGCTTCGTGTTGCATGTGCACGCGGATGTCGATGGGCTGGTCTTTGGGCGCGTATTTGCGCGCATTGCCGATCAGGTTCTCCAGGATCACCACCAGCAGCTGGCGATCGCACAGGAAAGCGGCGCCGTCTTCGATCTCGACCTGCCAGCGCAGGGCTTCGGTGTCGTCGCCGAGTAACTCCTGCAGCAAGGGCTCTGCCAGCACGGTTTCGCGTTGCTGGCTGGCCGGGGTGCGTTCGATCTTGTTGCTGTAGGCCACATGCTCGATCAGGCTGTCCATACGGCGAACCGAGGCGTCGATCCGCTCCAGGCGTTGCCGTGCATCGCCCTCGCCGGACACGGCCCGTTTGAGCGAGGCCAGCGCAAAACGGACCGTGCCCAGAGGGTTCTTGAGCTCGTGGGTGAGCATGTCAATCAGGGCACTGCGCTCATCGAGCTGGGCCTGCCAGGTGCTGGCCTGGATGGCTCGAGTGCGCAAGGCCTCTACCTCCTGGGCTTTGGCACGGTTCTGGGCAGAGCGCTCCATGAGGGCAAGCCAGAAAAACAGGAAGCCGATGGCAAAACCGTTCATGCGCATGTCCACCACCTGCTTGATGGGCGACAGATCTGACAACCACGGCTTGGTGTGGAAGTTCAGCCAGATGCCCAACGCCAGCGCCAAGATGTAGATGAAAAGAACCAGAGTCAGTACCTTGCGTTGCGCCGCAGGCAAATCGCGCGCTACACGCGTGCCATACAGCATCACCAGCGGGTTCAGCGTGAACAGCAGTAGGCTCAGTTGCAGTGCCAGCTGCTTGTACTGGGTCAGCGCTAACAGCATGCTGAGGCCGCAGGCCAGCAACAAGGCTTTGAAAAGCTCCATGAATCTGCGGCCGGGCTGGTGCGAGACCAGGGTGACACCGGCCAGCACCACCGTCATCAGCACCCGCAGCACATAGACGACGTAATTGATCTGCGACACCAGCGTGCTCGACCAGTCAGGGAACAGGCGGGCCACCAGGCCCAGGTTGCTGGAAAGGAAGACCACCACAGAGGCCTGAAAACCGCAATAGGTCAGCATCAGCAGCGAACGGTCATGGACCCAGAAAGCCAGACCCATGAGCAGCAAACCCATGGCGACGACCAGAGACAGGGTGGACGCCCGCACATGCCGTGCCACCGCGTCAGGCAAGTCCTGTGGGCGCAGGACTTCGACCTGTACTGCGATGAAGCCTCGGTGCTGCACCCGCAGGTAGACCGTGGTGGGCGTCTGGGCCGAGGCCTGGACGGCAAAGCAATGCATTTCGTCGGGGCAATCACCGGGCTGGCGCACATGCAGCGCTCCGCGCAACTGCATGTGCCAGCGGCCTTCGTTTTGCGTGTGGACCTCGATGCGGTCTAGGTAGTGCGGCCCGACCCGCAGCACCAGGGGGTATGTGCGCCCCTCTTTATCGGGCGCCACCGGTGCGATCTGCAGGCGCACCCAGGTGGCCCCGGACTGAAAGCCTCGGCTCACATGGCCCTGAAAGGGCTGGAACGCGCCCGGGTCCAGCTGCTCCACCGTCCATTCGGCTTGGCTGTCCTGGGCAAAAGCCTGCTCGAACGCTACCCTGCCTTCCTGGGCCTGGGCCTGGGCCTGGGCCAGGGCCTGGGCACGGGCATGGAATGGCAGCAGCGCAACAAGTAAATACAGCAACAGACGCAACATCGCGGAGGCATCTTGACAGCGAATATCCTGGTTTCGATGGTTTTTTAAAAAAGCCCAAAGATATTTGTAAAAAGCATGAGTATTGGTGAGCAAATGCGAGGAAGCGTTGGGATTGGTCGCCCGGTCTTGCCTACCATCGCTTGCACCTATTCAAGTCGAGATACCCTATGTCGAACGTACAAACCCTTAAAGAGCAAAAAGCTGCACTTGAAATGGAAATCGCTTTGGCGGTCAAAGCTGCCGAAGCCAAGAAAAAAGCTTTGGATGAACAGATCGCCCGCGAACGGGCCACCGAAATCGAACACGGCAAGATCGAAATCCAGAAGGTGATGGAGAAATACCATCTCACCCCCGAACTGGTGTTCGGGGTCTCGGCCATGGCGGGCAAGAAAAACGCGGACGCCAAGCCCGGCTACCTGGCCGAAATCCGGCAGTTTTACGGCAAACGCTGAGCCACACATTGCCGCGCGGGCCGGCTACCAATATGGTGCCGGGAAACAAGACGGGGAACGGATGCTAAAACGTGAGAAAAAATTGTTTAAAAACAACGCAGTTAACTTGAAATTAGAGTGAACCTATCTCCACCAAGACACACGGCAAAGGCCGTCAGGAACATCCCCCTGACGGCCTTTTTCTTTGGGCAGGTGTAGTGAAAATCATAATAGTAAAAAAACTGTCAGGTACATTAGAATTGACTTATTCCAAGCCAAGTCATGTTCAGTTTTTTTAAATCTGCAGAGCCTGATCCCAAACCGCTTGCCAAAGAGCTGTTTGAAAAAGTCACCGCCACGACGTCCGACACCCACGAGGCCCGCAGCGCGCGCCTGCGCATGGGCATGCTGATCCGTGCCCATGTGGACAAAACTTTTGTGGCAGGTGCCGAGCAGACCGCCAACTGGCAGGAGCGTGTGGCGCAGGCCATTGTGGCCGGCGAAGACAAGCCCGAGCCGCCCAAGGCGAGCGAATACCAGGATATCAAGTCGGGCAGCAAAAGCGTTTGGGTGTATTTGCCCTTTGAGGAAGCGAGTTTCTTTTTTGAGCTCGGCGCCCGTTACCAGCGCATGCAGATGGACGCCTACGAGGCCGTCAAGCAGGCACAGACCTTGATGGACCGCATCTGCTTTCAAGACCTGAAGCTGGAAACCCCGTTCTCGGTGCTGCAGTTCTTGCGCGACGAAATCGAGCGCGAGCAGCCTCAGGAAACCCAGGAATCGCCCGAGGGGGATGTGCCAGGCCAAGCCCCCAGGGCGTTGGACTGAGGGCTCTTCACGTCTCCAGCGGACGAATGCGTACTTGCTGACGCAGCGCGCGCACCGCATCGGCTTGGCACAGCGCGGTGCCCGAGGCCATGACCGCCGAGGCGCCTGCCGCCATCGCGGTGGCCAAAGCTTCGTGCAGGGTGTGGCCACCATCCAGTGCCCAGACCAGGCCCGCCAGAAAACTGTCCCCCGCCCCCACGCTGCTGGCCACTGTCACCGGCAGGGCTTCGGCCAGCAGGCATGCCTGCGCGGTGACCAGCATGGCGCCGCCGGCGCCCAGCGACAGTGCCACCATCTGGACCTGGCCTTGCGCCATGAAGGTGCGTGCGGCCTGCATTTGCTGCATTGGCGTTTGTGGCTCGGCGCCGACCAGGTCGGCCAGTTCGCGCAAGCTGGGCTTGCACAGCCAGACCCCTGCCTGCAGCGCCGCCCGCAAGGCCGGTCCAGCGCAGTCCACCACCGCTCGCGCCCCCCGGCGCTGTGCCAGCCGGGCCACTTGTGCATGGCCGTCCTCGCCCACGCCGGGCGGCAGGCTGCCACTTGAAATCACCCAGGCCGGGGCCGGTTCGAGCGCATCCAGCGGTGCCAGGCAAGCCTGCCACTCGGCGGCACTCAGCACAGGGCCTGGCAACACAAAACGGTATTCGCGCCCGCTGCTGCGCTCGTGAACAGTGAAGCTCTCGCGGGTGTCGGCCGCCACCATCAGCATCTGGTCGGGCACGCCCTCGGCCTGCAGCAGGGCATGCACTCTCTGGCCGGTGCTGCCACCTGCAGCGTACAGGGCCAGCACATCGGCGCCCAGCCGGTGCAACACCCGCGCCACATTGATGCCGCCGCCGCCCGGGTGCACCTGGGGCACATCACAGCGCAGCTTGTGGGTGTCCTCCAGCCGATCCACCACAGTGGCAATGTCGAGCGCCGGGTTGGGCGTGAAGGTGATGAAGCGGGGCATGGTCGGTCAAGGCGCAAGAAGCGGATGCGCCAAATTATGGCGGCCCCACTATGCCGCAGGTGACACCTGGGCTGGAACTGGGGCGATACAACGCGAGGCTTGAGCCACTCCCCCACCTTTTGAGCCATGAACCTCTACAGCAAACTCCAGCAACGCGCCGCAGACAACAAGCCCATCCGTGTGGGCCTGATCGGCGCGGGAAAATTCGGTTCGATGTACCTGGCGCAGGCGCCGCGCATGCCGGGTGTGCACCTGGTGGCGATTGCCGATCTCTCGCCCGACAACGCCCGCGCCAATCTGGCGCGCGTGGGCTGGAAACCCGAACAGGCGCAGGCCGCCAGCGCGGCCGAGGCCCTCAAAAACGGCACCACCTGGGTCACCGAGGACTGGCGCGCCGTGACCAGCTTGCCGCAGATCGACATCGTGGTGGAGTGCACCGGCAACCCCGTCGCGGCGGTGGACCACATCCTGGACGCCTTTGCCCAGGGCAAGCATGTGGTCAACGTGACGGTGGAGGCCGACGCCTTTTGCGGCCCCTTGCTGGCGCGCAAGGCGGCGCAGGCGGGGGTGATTTATTCGCTGGCCTATGGTGACCAACCCGCCATGATCTGCGACCTGGTGGACTGGGCGCGGACCTGCGGCTTTCCGGTGGTGGCCGCCGGGCGCGGGCACAAGTGGTTGCCGCACTTTTGCGAGTCGACCCCTGAGACGGTCTGGGGCTACTACGGCCTCACGCCCGAGCAGGCCGCGCGCGGCGGTCTCAACCCCAAGATGTTCAACAGCTTTCTGGATGGCTCCAAGCCCAGCATCGAAAGCACCGCCGTGTCCAACGCCACCGGCCTGGCGGTGCCCAGCGACGGGCTGCTCTACCCGCCTGCCAGCGTGGAGGACATCCCGTATGTGACGCGTCCGCGCAGCGAAGGCGGCGTGCTGGAGAAAAAAGGCATGGTCGAAGTGATTTCCTCGCTCGAGCCCGATGGCCGCAAGATCCCCTACGACATCCGCATGGGCGTGTGGGTCACGGTCGAAGCCGAGACCGAGTACATCAAGAACTGCTTTGAGGAATACAACGCCCACACCGACCCGACGGGCCGCTACTTCACGCTCTACAAGCGTTGGCACCTGATCGGGCTGGAAGTGGGGGTGTCGGTGGCCAGCGTGGCCGTGCGCGGCGAGCCCACCGGCGTGGCCACCGGCTGGAACGCCGATGTGGTGGCCACCGCCAAGCGCGACCTCAAACCCGGCGACATGCTCGACGGCGAAGGCGGCTACACCGTCTGGGGCAAGCTGCTGCCCGCCGTCACTTCGCAAAAGCTGGGCGGCTTGCCGCTGGGGCTGGCGCACCAGGTCAAGGTGGTGCGCCCGGTCAAGAAAGGCCAGTCGCTGAGCTGGGACGATGTGGCCATGGACACCACCACTGACGCCTACAAGGTGCGGCGCGAGATGGAGGCCATGTTCAAGGTTTGAGGGGGGTGACCCGATCGCCTTCGCGCAACTTGGTGGGCGGGTAAGCGACCAGAACGGTGCCTGCGGGCAGTTCGGTGCGCAGCCAGGCTTGCTGGCCGTTGCGGCCCAGCAGCTCGACCGGCTGCAGGCGGGCGCGCCCGCCATCGACCACGAATACCGCGTGGCCCTGGTTTTGCGGGAACACGGCGCTCACTGGCGCCATCGGCACGCCCTGGGCGCGCTGCACGGCAATGCGGATTTCCATCTTGAAGCCATCGCCCAGACCGGGCGGTGGCGTGTCTTGCCAGGCGAACACGGCGCGTACGCGCTGCTCTTCCACCCCGAGTGCCGACACTTTGGTGAAGGCGCCCGCCTCGATGCGCGAGAGCTGCGCGCGGCGGCTGCCTTCACCGCCCCAGTGGTCGATCAGGGCGCTGGCCTGCGGGGGCAGGCTGGCGGCGTCTTCGGTCAGCAGCTCGGTGACGATCTCCTGCTGTGCCGGGTCGCCCAGGTCCACGATGGGTGCGCCGGCCGCGATCGGGCCTTCGCTGTCCCGGTGCAGTCTGAGCACGCGGCCTGACACCGGGGCGGTGACGCGGGTGGAGAGTCCTGTGCCCGAAGCCCCAGGTTGCGACAGGCCGATGCGCAGACGCCGCAGGTCGTGCGTGGCGCTGTCGAGTTCTTCACTGGCCATGGCCAGTTCCTGGCGGCGTTGTTGCAAGGAAAGGCGTGCTGTCTCCTGCTGTGTGGGCGAGACAAACCCTTGCGTGGCCAGCGACTCGCTGCGTTGGAGGTCGGTTTGGGCTTGCTGCTCGGCGGCGCGGGCGCGAGCCTGGTTGGCTTGCGCGCGGGCCAGTGTGGCCTCCATGGCGCCAATGCGTTCGCGCTGCTCGCTTTGGCTGCGCGCGTCCAACAGGCCCGGCGCGGCGGGCCAGATCTCGGCCACCACCTGCCCGGCACGCACCGGGTCGCCTGCTTTGAGCGTGGGGCGCAGCAGTTGCCCGGCCAATGGTGCGGCCACGGTGTAGCGTTCGCGCACACGGGTCTGGGCGTCTTCGACCAGTTCGCGCACAAAGTCGCCCTGCACCAGACGCGCGGTCTCCACCTTCTGGGCTTCTGGCCAGGCGGCCCATGTCAGCAGGCCCAGTGCCAGCAGGCCAGCGGCGGCATAAGCGATGTTCTTTTTGTTCATGGTCAACCTCATTCCCGGACTTTGAGTACCCCGACCAGGTCGAGGCCACGGATGCGGCGGTTCACGATCCAGGCACTGAAAACAGCCGCCATCACCACGCACACCGACGCAAAGGCGTAGGTGGCTGGCCGGATACGCACCGCAAAGAAGAATTCATCGGTCTGGATCAGACGCACGATGGTGTCGGACAGCTGGTAGCCACCCCACCAGCCCAGCGGCAGCGCGATCAGCATCTCCAGCAGCCATTGCCCCAGCAGCAAGCCCGACACTTCGGCTTGCGTGAAGCCCAGCACGCGCAGGCTGGCCAGTTCCCAGGCGCGCTCGGCCAGGGCGATGCGCGTCTGGTTGTAGACCACGCCGATGGCGATCACGCTGGCGAAAGCGGTCAGCACGGCGCTGAAGATCAGCAGGTTGCGCGCCGTGATGCCCTCCACATTGCGCAGCATCACTGCTTTGCTGAAGGCACCGGCCACACGGGGTCGCTCTTGCAGGGCTTGCAGCAGTTCGGTCTCGCGCCCGCGCTCCACCAGCAGCGTGAGCTGGTTGACCAGGTCGCTCTCACGCAGCAAGCGGTTGAGGCTGCTGCGGGCCATGTAGGCGTTCATGCCCATCACCTCTTGCAATACCCCGGCCACGGGCAAGGTCCAGACGCTGCGCGAGCCTTCCTGCCATTCCACGCGTACCGTGTCGCCTACACGCAAATCCAGCTGGCGCGCCAGCCGGTCGGTCAGCAGCAGGCCCTCTGTGGGCGGTTCGTGGCGCGCCTGGGCCACGTCCACGATGCGCAGCAGCTCGGCCGAGGGGGCACGCCCTTGCAGGTTGCCACGCCAATGGCGGTGCCCATTGACCAGGCGCACGCCAATGCTGCGTGAAGCCTCCACCGCCGTCACGCCCGGCAGGCGCAGCGCCTCGGTGCGCACCTGCACGGGTGTGGCTTCTGCCAGGGCCAGCGACACGTCGCCGCGCAGCACCTGCTGGAACTGGGTGTTCAGCATCAAGTCGATGCTGTCACGCCAGAAGCTGCCGCTGATGACGATGGCCACCGAGGCTGCGACGCCCAGCGTGGTGAGCGCGCTGCGCCAGGGGTGGCGTTGCATGTGGCGCAGCACCATGCGGTGGCCAGGGCTCAGCCATGCGGCCAGGGCCGTGCCTTCAAACCAGCTGCGGCTGTAGCGGCCGGGGGCGGGAGGGCGCATGGCTTCGGCGGGAGGCAAACTCACGCTGGCGCGAATGGCTTGTGCGGTGGCCAACAGGCCCATCAGCAAGCTCAGGCCTAGCGCCAGCAGCAGCGCATCGGCCCGCAAACGGTGGTGCAGCTCGGGAAAGGTGAACACATCCGTGTAGAGCGTGGTGAACCAGCGCCCAAGAAGCCCTCCGATGACCACGCCCAGCACGCAACCCAGCCCCACGATCACCAGCACCATGCGCAGATAATGCCAGGCAATGCGTGTGTTGTCGTAACCCAGTGCCTTGAGCGCGGCAATCTGTTCTCGCTGCAGGCCGATGTGGCGCGTCATCACGGTTTGCAGCAAAAAAGCCGCCACCAGCAAGAAGATGCTGGGCAGCACCGAGCCCATGACCTGCTGCTCGCGGATTTCCGAATTGAGCATGCGGTGCGAGAGGTGGTCGCCCTGGCCGTAGGCGTTGATGCCGCCATAGGGCGCCAGGGTGCGGTCGAGTGCGTCGATCACCTCGGTCTCGTGGGCGCCCGGGGCCAGACGCACCGACAGCTGGTTGAAGGCGCCGCGCATGTCGTAGGCGGCGGCCACCGCGTCGCGGTGCATCCAGAAGATGCCAAAGCCATGCACATCGGGCGAGCCCCCCAGGCCGGCAAAGATGAACTCGGGCGAGAGCGCGATGCCCGCCACGGTGAGCGCCTGCAGCTTCCCGTTCATCAGCGCCTGCAGCTTGTCGCCGGGTTTCAGACTTCGCGCCTGGGCAAAAGCGGCCGACACCAGCACCTCCAGGTGGCCCGATGTGACGCTTTCGGCAGGCCAGTGGCCCGAGCGCAGCATGACCTGGTTGAGGTGCTGGGGTGTGCGCGGGTCGATGGCCGTGAGGCGTCCCCGGATGGGGTCTTGCACGCCGGGGATGAACACCTGGATGCCGTGGGCCACGCCGTCCTGCACCTGGGCCACGCCCGGCAGCGCAGCCACTTTGGGCAGCAGCGCCAGCGGGGCACGCTTGAGGCCGATGAACACATCGGCAAAGCGGGCTTCGGTGTAGTAGATCTCGCGCGACCAGGACAGCGCGTCCCAGGCGCTGAAGGTGGCCAGAAAACCGGCCACGCCGCTGGCCACCACCAGCGCAATCGTCAGCACCTGGCTCCAGAGCTGGCGCAGGTCGCGCCAGAGTTTGCGGTCCAGGGTCTGCATCGCGCTGCCCCGCCGTTTACCAGGACAGCTCGCTGGGGCGCAGCTTGTGCGCGGGGCGCTCCTCGCGTGCGATGCGTCCACCCGCCAGGTGGATCACGCGGTCGGCCATGCCCGCAATCGCGGCGTTGTGGGTGATGACCACGGTGGTCGTGCCCAACTCGCGGTTGATGGTCTCGATCACTTCGAGCACCTGCTTGCCGGTGGCGTAGTCGAGTGCGCCAGTGGGTTCGTCGCACAACAGCACCTGCGGGCGCTTGACGATGGCACGCGCAATGGCCACGCGTTGCTGTTCGCCACCGGACAGTTGCGCCGGGAAGTGGTCCAGCCGCGCCTGCAGGCCCACCAGGGCCAGCGCGTCTTCTGCGCGCATGGCGTTGGGCACCAAGTCGGTGACGAGCTGCACGTTCTCACGCACCGTCAGGCTGGGCATGAGGTTGTAGAACTGGAACACAAAGCCCACATGCTCGCGCCGGTAGCGCGTGAGCGCGGCATCGTCAGCGTGGCTGAGGTCGTGCTCTGCAAAACAGGCGCGGCCGCTGCTGGGCCGGTCCAGCCCACCCAGGATGTTGAGCAGCGTGGACTTGCCGCTGCCCGATGGCCCCAGCAGCACGATGAACTCGCCTGCCAGCACCTGCAGGTTCACATCTTCCAGGGCAATGATCTCTTGTTCACCAGCCTGGTAGCGCTTGCCCAGGTGCTCGGCCACCAGCACCACCGGTTGCCCGGTGGGCACAGGGGAAGGCGTTGGGACGAGCGGGGGCGGGTTCACAGGACAGAGGCGATGGGCATGTCTTGATCGTAAAAGCGGCGGCGCCCCCGCTTCTTGATGCAGGTCAATTGGGGCGCAAGCCCCCTCTGGAGCCGCCTCAGCCGTTGACGAAATTCGGTGCCCGCTTGTTCAGGAAGGCGTCCATGCCTTCCTTCTGGTCGGCGGTGGCGAACAGGGCGTGGAACATGCGGCGCTCGTACATCACGCCGTCGGAGAGGCCGCCCTCGAAGGCGCGGTTGACGCTTTCCTTGGCGGCCATGGTGGCCAGCTGGCCCATGCCGCAGATGACCAGGGCGGCGCCCAGGGCTTCGTCCATCAGCTTGTCCAGCGGCACCACGCGGCTGACCAGACCGGCGCGCTCGGCCTCGGTGGCGTCCATCATGCGGGCCGTGAGCACCATGTCCATGGCCTTGGACTTGCCAATCGCGCGCGGCAGGCGCTGCGTGCCACCCGCGCCGGGGATGATGCCGATCTTGATCTCGGGCTGGCCGAATTTGGCGTTGTCGGCGGCGATGATGAAGTCGCACATCATGGCCAGTTCGCAACCGCCACCCAGGGCAAAACCGGCCACGGCGGCGATCACGGGCTTGCGGATGGTGCGGATGGTTTCCCAGTTGCGGGTGATGAAGTCCTGCTTGTAGACCTCGTGGAAGTTGTACTTGGCCATGGCCGCAATGTCGGCGCCTGCGGCAAAAGCCTTTTCGCTGCCGGTGATGACCATGCAGCCAATGGCTTCATCGGCGTCAAAAGCCTTGAGGGCAGCGCCCAGCTCGTCCATCAGCGGGCCGTTGAGGGCATTCAGCGCCTTGGGGCGGTTGAGGGTGATGATGCCGACCTTGCCGCCTTCGACGCGGACTTCGATGTTTTCGTAGCTCACAGAGTGCTCCTGCACGTGAAGATGCGAACACTATAACCAGCCCATCTTGTGCCTGGCTGTCACCTCGGGCTAGGGAAAACATTAACCAACCGATCGGTCGGTTAATGGTACATTGGCCCCCAAGGAGACCTCCATGACCGATTCGACCCCCGCCTCCGTGCTCTACGAAGAGCGCGGTGCCGTGGCTGTTGTCACGCTCAACCGCCCGCAAGCCCTCAACAGCTTCACCCGCGAAATGCACCAGCGTCTGCGCGCGGCGCTGGACCGCGCCGAAGCCGCGCCGCACATCCGCGCCCTGGTGCTGACCGGCGCGGGCCGTGGCTTTTGCGCCGGGCTGGACCTGTCGGAACTCGATTTCACGCCCGGCCCCGGCCTGCTCGAACGG